>Ga0315293_10000049_pt1 | contig 91683 bp, 86 predicted proteins | sample YL17G13_20_MG_FD_203071 | JGI IMG/M metagenome (GOLD analysis project Ga0315293, IMG submission 203071) | Sediment microbial communities from Yellowstone Lake, YNP, Wyoming, USA - YL17G13_20 | ecosystem: Environmental > Aquatic > Freshwater > Lake > Sediment | place: USA: Wyoming | collected...
GCAATGCGCATGTTGGCCAGCATGGCAATTACGGATCTGAAAACTACTGGACTGCAGGCGGAAAAGCTGATTGATGCTTACAAGATCCTTGATGAGAGCTGTCTCAGCATGATCGAGGGACAGTATCTGGATATAAGTTTTGAGAATAACCTGGAGATTCGACTGTCAGATTATATGGATATGATCGAGAAGAAGACTGCAGCACTGATCGAGGCGTCACTACAGCTTGGAGCGATAACTGCCTTGAGCTCAGATGATGCAGCTCCTTTTAAGCGTTTTGGCAGGTATCTTGGGCTGGCATTCCAGATGAGGGATGATGTACTTGGGATTTGGGGTGATGAGAGTGCTACGGGCAAACCAAGGGGTAGTGACATCAGGCGTAAGAAAAAGTCGTTTCCAATTGTTTTTGCACTTGAGAGGGCTAATGGAATTATCCGAACTGATATCCTCGGCGCGTTTCAGAAGGATGTCCTGGACGATGATGATGTCAGCAGGGTAATGAGTGGTCTCGACAAGCTGGGCGCATATCAGTTTTCCCGGAATAAGTGTGAGATGTATTACAGAAGAGCTCTTGACGAGATTAAGAAGCTTCCTGTATCGATTTCTTATATTGATGACTTTAAAGAGGTCGCAAGGTTTTTAATTAAGCGTGATTTCTGAGGGGGGTAAGCCTCTGTGTTGGGAATGGATGATGATTCTAACGCGAAGAAAATAAGGATGAATCAAACCAGAAAGGGTGAACATCTCAAGATAAGCATCGACAGGGATGTGCAGTTCAAGAACATCACCACTGGGTTTGAAAACTATTCATTCGTACATCAGGCCCTGCCTGATTTAGACCTGGAAAAAATAGATACATCCATAAAATTTTTAGGCAAAGACCTTCGTATCCCAATCATCATTTCATCGATGACAGGCGGTATAAAAGAAGCAAAACATATAAACCTCACGCTTGCCCGCGCTGCGCAGGAAAAAGGTCTGGCAATGGGAGTTGGATCCCAGAGGGCATCAATAGATAACAGGTATGTCGAAAATACTTATAGGGTCCGCTCCGTAGCACCCGATATCTTGCTTTTTGCAAATCTCGGAGCGGTTCAACTGAATTACGGTTATGGATTAAAGGAGTGCCGGCGAGCTGTGGATATGATTGATGCCGATGGTTTGATCCTTCATCTGAATCCTCTTCAGGAAGCGCTTCAAGTTGGCGGTAATTCAAATTTCACTGGGCTGCTTGAAAAAATTGGTGCTGTATGTGATGGCATTGGTGTGCCGGTTGTCATTAAAGAAGTTGGCTGGGGGATATCCGAAGATGTCGCCCTGATGCTCTCAGGGATTAATATCAGTGCCATTGATGTTGCGGGGAGTGGTGGGACTTCGTGGAGTGAGATAGAGAAGTATAGGATGGGCGAAATAGTCATGCAGAATGTCGCTGAGTCCTTTAACGGTTGGGGCATTCCGACATCAGAGTCGATCACGGTGGTACGCCGTGTGGTTCCGAATTTACCCCTGATCGCAAGCGGTGGGATCAGGACTGGTGTTGATGCGGCTAAGGCAATAGCACTTGGTGCAGATGCCGTAGGGATTGCAATGCCGCTCTTCAGGGCTGCGACCAGATCATTTAAATCAGTGGTTCGCTTTATTGAGGAGATAGAAATGGGACTTAAGATAGCAATGTTTTGCATAGGTGCTGGTGATATAAGCAAATTGAAATTGACTCCGCATCTGATTATTCTATAAAGACATTCAAAAATTTTGCAACGAGAACACATTTACTGTTGCTTGAAACCTTTTCGTAAGCGGATTTTGTCGCATTAAATACCTCTTCCAGCTCCCCTGTGATGTGCGTGCTCATTTCTCCCACATCTGTCTTGATGTCATATTCTTTTAAGTGATCTATGTAGTTGTTCACCACGGGTACGACATCCTGCTGGAATAGTGGGTAAAGACTTAATTCTGCCTGAATTTTCATAGATGTCCTCCTTAAATTTTTCAGAATGTTATAATTTTTTCTTACAAAAATGGAGTGCCGTCCAAAGATTGTAAAACAAAAGATCAGGTTAAGCATGAAATTTTTTAATGAAAACGATATAGAAGAAGTTAATTTCAGTGATCGGACTGTGAGATTTGCCTTTGGGAAGCAAGGCAAGTTACCTACCAGGAGCTTCAACCTCGGGATAGTGGAGTTTAAAAAGGGCATCGTTTCGCTAGAACATGCCCACAGCGAAGTTGATGAGGTCCTCTATGTGCTTAATGGCAAGGCTACTATTATGCTTGATGGTAAGGATATATCGGCAGGAAAGGGTGACTTTATTTACATACCCGAGAAAACAAAACACCGAATAATAACCAACAAAGGCTTTGATGTTAAGATTTTGTTCATGTTTTCGGGTGAAATTAAAATCGACTACTAAAATTCCTCCAGAATAATTATTATTAAAAAATGCAAGAATTTGCTAAAGAACTTTGAGAAATCCGTCGATAATATTAGCGGGTAACTCCCCAACATGCGCTTTGGCTGGTTCTCCCAAGGGCCAGCCTAAATTTATTTATATGGCCACATTACCCATTGTAAATTCTTTTTAACCTTTCCTTGGACTCTTTCCTCGTGTTTTCTACAAACTCGACAACATCTTTAGTAGTGGCCAGGTCGGGATGATTTTCAAGTTTCCAGGCACCAGCACATTCACTTAAGGCTTTTGCAAATTTCTCTCTATCTATTTTTTGTTACATAATTTGCTTCCACTATTAGCGTGACATTAAGGTTCATTTTGTAAAGATATTTCAGCAAGGATTTTTTTGCTCCGTAATTTGCTAAAAATTTGAAAAAATTGATTGACTAAGCAAATTTTTCCTATATAATTGTAAACGTTTACAGAATTATTGAGGACCATGAGAAGAAAAATCACCATCAATGATGTAGCAATTGAGGCTGGAGTATCGATAGCCACTGTTTCAAGAGTTATTAACAGGGATAAAGATGTTAAAGAAGGGACGAGGGCTAATGTGATGAAGGTTATCGACAGGCTTGGTTATCACACAAATGCCATTGCAAGAAGCCTCCGAAAGCGAAAAAGCTATACAGTCGGGATGATTGTTGGAAACGTTCTCAGCCCATTTTACTCAGTTATAGCAAAGGCTGTAGAAGATACAGCGTTGAAATATGGCTATACCGTAATACTGTGTAACGGTGGTGATGATCCCGATAAGGAGCTCGCGTATTTGAAAGTGCTCCAGGAAAAACAAGTTGAAGGGATAATACTGACTCCATCTGGGCAAAATGAAAACATGATAAAAAGGGTTCTTGAGAGAAATTTGTTTATGGTGCTTCTTGATAGAAGAATTAAGGGTATTCAGTGTGACTCCGTGACCATAGATAACGTAAAAAGTGCATATCAAGCTGTATCTTTTCTTATTGATCAAGGCTTTAGGAGAATAGGGATTATATGTGGGCCGCAATACATACAAACTGGGAGAGAGAGGTTAGAAGGATATATCAATGCCCTTTCTGATGCCGGTATAGACATCGATAACGACCTGATAAAGATAGGGACATTTAAAAAGGAGAGCGGTAAGGAGCTTGCTGGTAAACTGCTTGACTTAGGGAATCCACCTGAAGCCATTTTTGTATGCAACCTTGACATGACGACAGGAGCGCTTCTTGAACTTAAGGAAAGGAAGGTAAAAATACCTGATGAGGTTTCTCTTATGGGGTTTGATGATGCCGATTGGGCTGGTCTTGTGGAGCCACCTTTAACGACAGTATCGCAGCCAGTTTATATATTAGGTACAACTGCAGCTGAGCTTTTAATGCAGAGAATTAAAGGTGAAAACATAAGTGATTCTCCAGTAAACATAACCCTTGATACTTCACTTGTGATTAGAAAGTCGGTAAGAATAGAAAAGAATAGCAAAACTTTACATGAGCTGGATGCAATAAAGGGTATTTGAGTTTTATTAACGGATGGGGATCAGTTTAAGGGGAGTAGATGAGCAGGGAGATAAGGCAGTTTGGATATAACCTTAAACTTTTGCGCGTAGATTTGACTCAAAGAAATCACGCTGTAGAGAAAATCCCTTATGAAATCCTTAGAACATACATTGGTGGTTCAGCAATTGGCGCATATTTCCTTTTAAAAGAGCTTAAACCGAGAATTGATCCATTCAGTTCATCAAATTTAATTGTAATTTCAACAAGTCCTGCCACAACCTCTAAAGCACCCGGTTTATCTATGTTCTCGATCTCCTTTAAATCACCGCTAACTGGACTTGTAGGGGAGGTTTTGACGCCTGGCTCTTTGGGCTATCAATTGAAGTGTTGTGGATATGACGTCCTGCTAGTCACAGGCAGAAGTGATTTGCCTGTTTATATTTGTATAACTGACTCCGGTGTCATTTTTAATGATGCACGTGATATCTGGGGCAAGAAGATAGCAGAGTCATACGACTTTTTGTTAAGCGATTGTTCTTTAAGCAATCCCTCAGTCCTTTTGATGGGGCCAGCGGGTGAGAATTTAGTTAGTTTTGCAAATACCTCAACAGATGTAGGCGGAACTTTATTTACATGGGGCAGGATGGGGGCTGGAGCAGTGATGGGCTCCAAAAACTTGAAAGCAATACTGGTCAAAAGCGATGGTGAAGAACCCAGACATAAGGATGAGGCCGCTGTCAAAGAATTATCTCAGCTTTATAGAAATGGTTTTATGTCTAATCCCGTTAACAAGGCCCAGTACGATGAAGGAAATATGAGCTACGTTAGCTGGGGTAATGCTGAAGGCATATTTTCTGTAAAGAATCTAGTTATATCTTATTCTGATACCGCTCCACTAATAAGTGGGGAGAAGATGTCTCAAAAATATGGGAAACAGAACGTAAATTGTGACGGTTGCTTTAATGGTTGCAGGAAAATTCTCCTCCGCATTGGCGGATTAGGGATGGATGTTCGTTATGGCTCTCCGGATTTAGAGACTATCATCTCAATTCCAGGGAATTGTTTGATTTCAGATATGGACGTGGCGCTTAGATGCTACGAGGCTGTTGCAAGTAATGGCATGGACGGTGCTTCGTTGGGTGGCACAATTGCATTCGCTATCGAGTGTTTTGAGAGAGGACTGATAGACGAGTCGCAAACTGATGGATTGAAACTCGAGTTCGGTGATGGAGATGCAGTTTTAAGACTGATTGAAATGATAATAGAGAGAAAAGGATTTGGCGATCTACTTGCAAAGGGTAGCAAAAAGGCGGCCGAATTTATCGGAGGGGAGTCAAGTTATTATGCGATGCAGTCAAAAGGCCTTGAGCTTCCAATGCATGAGCCAAGAGCAAAAGCGATGCTTGGGCTTGGATATGCAGTTAGCCCAGTGGGACCTCATTACGTGGTTGTTGAGCATGATACTGATTTTGACTTAAGTGCACCTCAGCTATTCATGGATCAGATTGCGCCGCTTGGTCTGATGAGGAGATTTGAGGCAACTGATCTATCGAAGGAAAAGGTAAGGCTTTATTTTTATATAGAGCAGGTCTTCTGTTTTTTGAACGTGTTGTGCGCATGCATTTATGCTAATGCGCCAGTTCGTTTTTATTCTTTTGCCAATCTTGTAAACCTTTTCAATGCAATAACTGGCTGGGAGGCGAGCCTTTTTGAGTTTATGAAGGCTGGTGAGAGGAAGAATAATTTGAACAGGTTGTTTGCATACAGGGAAGGATTTAGAGGCAAGGATGATGTCTTGCCAGAAAGGGTTTTTGAGCCGATTGAATCCGGTCCGAAAGCTGATTGCAAGTTAGATAAAGATAATTTTTATGAAATGGTCAAATTCTATTATGAGATGGCGGGCTGGAATTTTGAGACCGGGAGACCAAATACTTCTAAGCTTGTTGAGCTGGGAATTGAGTTCGCTTAGATGAGGAGAAGAGACTTGAATGATGTTGATATTGATAAGCCAGATATAAACAGGTTAACAAAAGTAATGAGATTCGAAGAAGCAGATAGGGTACCCTATCTTGAGTTTTGGGTTACTTCAAAACCTGTTTATGAATTTGTGCTTGGTAGAAAGATAGAGTACGAAATTGTGGATGCGAGGTTGGGCGAGCAATCGATCACACCTGAGGATCATGTTGAATTTGCATACAATCTTGGGATGGATGCAGTTGCGTGTAATTTTTCTTGGCGACCAGGGAATGTTTTCAAAAAGGCATCTGATGGGACAGAGCATTATATCGGTGGAAGGATTACAACTCGAGATGATATTCAAACTATGGAGCAACCGCCAGACCTTGAAAATCAGCTTAAATACTTAGAGCGGTATCTTAATGCAGCAAAAGGATCAGGTGTTGGAGTTTTTGCTAATTTCACCTCATTCTTTGACAGCGCAATGCTCGCTGTTGGCGTTGAGAAATCACTTTACATGTTCAAAGATGACAGGGCGTTTATGGAAGAAGTAATGGACATTTTGCTTGAAAACCAGGTTAGAGTTGTTGAAGCTGTTTGTTCAGAGTTTGGAGATAAGATTGCGTTCGTTTTGATAAATGATGATATTGCCTGTAACAGCGGCTTGATGATCGACCCAGATACATTTTGCGAGATCTTTATCGATCGGATGAAAAGGCTTATCGAGCCCGCAAAAAGAATAGGGAAGCTTTGTGTCATGCATACGGATGGCGAAATGGAAAATGTAATACCAATATTATATGAAATTGGTTTCAATGGTGTTCATCCGATTGAACCCGAATCAAACGATATTTTTGAGATTAAAAGAAAATGGTATAGGAAAATGGTACTTTTTGGGAATATTCCGACTGTACTACTCGCTTATGGATCAAAAGAAGAGATTGAAAGCATAGTTAAAGATTACTGTGAAAGACTTGGGCCTTGTGGTGGATGGGTTCTTGGTTCTTCTACCAGCATTATGGATAGGATTCCACCTGAAAATTTTGTAACTATGACCAAGGCTGTACATAAATTTGGTATATTCGAACGCTTGCATACAAGAATAGGCTGAACAGATTGGTTTAGATATATAGAAGAAAGCGAGCAAAATATGGATGATTTAGAACTTGTTACTAAGGCGATAATTGAAGGGGATGAAGAGACTATTGTTAAATCGACAAAAACTTTGCTTGACCAGAAAGTGAGTCCTGCGGAAATAATTGGGAAAGGGATGATACCCGGGATGAACTATGTGGGAGAAAAATTCGAGGTTCAGGAGATGTTCATACCAGAGATGTTGCTTGCAGCGAGAGCAATGCATGCTGGGCTTAACATATTAAGGCCATTATTGAAAAATGAGGATAAAAAGACGTTGGGGAGGGTAGTGATCGGTACTGTAAGAGGGGATCTGCATGATATTGGGAAAAACCTTGTTGCCTGGTCATTAGAAGGAGCAGGATTTGAGGTTTTTGACCTTGGTATTGATGTCCCTGTGGAGAATTTTATAAAAGCTATAAGAGAAAAAAACGCTGACATTGTGTGTCTGTCCGGTCTTTTAACTGTAGCATTACCACATATGCCCAAGGTAATTAAAAGTTTAAACGAAGCAGGATTACGGGATAAGGTAAAGGTATTGGTAGGTGGGGCTCCTGTAACCCAACAGTTTGCGGATGAAATAGGAGCTGACGGCTATTCCCCAACCTCCTGGGGAGCAGTGTTGAAAACAAAGGAATTGTTGGGAATCAACAAAGATTAGAACGGAGTTATATAAGATGGGAAAGGTAGATGAAAAAACACGAAGAGTTTTAATGACACTTGAACATAAAGAGCCAGATCGTGTGCCAATTCATGAGTGGTTTTCGGCCGAATTTGTTGAGCTGTGGAGTAGGTGGAGGAAAGAAAAAGGAGATAGGGAGACCCAGGATATAAATCGATACTATGACATTGACATGATCTTAATAGAACCAAACATTGATCCAAAAATAAAAAGCTGTGAGATATTGGAAAAGACGGATGATCATGTGATCTTCAGGAGTGGTTTTGGCTGCACAATTAAGAAAATGTTTTCCAAATTGGAAGATGAATACCTAGCTCCAATGCCACAATTTCTTGAATTTTCGGTTAAAAGCACAAAGGATTACGAGAAGTTTGAGCTTGATGATCCGGCGGATGATCGTCGCTACATTGGAATAAGGCAGGACATAATTAGTGGAGATGGTTTTACTCCTTATCCAAGTTTTATGGATACAGTAAGTGCATATAAAGATGATTTCTGTATAACCAGTGGTATCTGTGAACCATGGGAATTTTTGTGGCGGATCAGGGGCATGGAAGATGGGATGATAGATCTTGTCAGGTACCCGAAAGAGACTGGCGAATTTATAAATAGACTGGTTGAGTTCTCAATAGAAGCAGCGAGACAGATTATAAAGAGGGCTGGATGCAAGGTCATGTACGTATGGGGAGATGTTGCCTTTAAACAAGGCATGCTATTTTCACCTAAAACATGGCGAGAACTGATATTTCCAGGACTTAAGAAAATTTGTAAGGCGATACATGATATGGGGGCTCATGTCATATACCACGGTTGTGGGAAGAACCCCGACTTTTTAATCGAATGGTTTATGGAAGCAGGCATTGATGCGCTAAATCCGCTTGAAGTTAAAGCTGGGATGGATTTGCTGTACCTCAAGAAGAAATATGGTAAGAGACTGGCCTTAAATGGGGGCATTGACAATGCTGGGGTGCTTTCTAGAGATAAGAAAGCAATAAAAAAGCACGTATTAACTATGCTGAACGCTGCTAAAGGAGGAGGATATATTCTTCAGTCGGATCATTCAATCCCAGGGAGCGTTCCTGCGGAGAATTATGACTATGTTGTGGAATTGACTCGGAAGTTCGGGACTTATCCGTTGAATTTGGGTGATTTTAATTTGAACATTTTTGAGGAAGGAGATATGTAATGAGAACTACGCCAGTTGGAATCGTTATGCTGAACGATGAACGTGAGCATGTCTGGCGTCAAAACAACCCTGAAAATACGGCAGTTATTCAAAGATGGACAGATGTAATAAGGAAGAATCTAAAGAATTTAGATGGATCTTCGCCTGAGGTAATCGTTGGTTCAGAAATAATAACTTCAGTTAGAGTCGCGCAGAGAATTGGCGAGGAACTCTCTCGAGCTAACTGCAAGAGCATAATAATGTGCTATAACGTCTGGGATTTTCCGTTTTTAGCATGGCCATTTATTAATTCTATAGGCAAAAATAAGCCAATTCTAAGTCTTTCAAATAACAATGGTAAGTATCCTGGAAACGTTGGGCTTCTTGCAACAGATGGAGCACTTAGGCAGGTTGGCATTAGAACACATCGGATAGTTGGAGAAGTTGATGATCTGCAGACGCAGTCAAAGGTCTTGGACTGGATAAGAGCTGCTCAAACAATCACTACAATGCAAAATGAGGTATATGGATTATATGGTGGACACTCCATGGGCATGGAGACTGGATTTTTCCATCTTGTTCCGACAATAAAGACCATAGGAACCACCTGCTATCAGATAGATCAATTATGGCTTGAAAAAAAAATGGAAAAAGTAGAAGAGAAGGAAGTTGAAAAGGGATTAAAGTGGTTTGAGGATATGATGGGTGATCGAATCAAATATGACGGGAAAATCCTGACGCCTGAAACACTGAGGACTCAAATTAGACTCTATATTGCAATGCGTGAGGTTAACAATGAGAACGGTTTTGATTTCTGTGGGCTAAAGGGCCAGAGAGAACTTACTGAGTATATTTGCCTTGGCGATGTAGCTGAAATGTTGATGAATGATCCATATGATTGGAACGGTCCCAAGGAAACCACTGTGTGTGCTACTGAAGCTGATGCCTACGCTGCAATTACAATGCAGATGTTTAAATATATTTCAGGCGGATTACCTGTATTATTTATGGATGTCAGACTTTATCATCCAGATAAAAATTTATGGGACTGGTGTAACTCTGGAAATCACGCGAGCTGGTACGCTGCCCAGAGCTTTGATCCTGCCGAGAATTTCAAGAAGGTAACATTCTATCCAGCGCTTGAGTTTTACTTCAAAGCAGGTGGTGCATCTGTTGAGTTTGATGCAGCACCAGGGCCTATGACGTTTGCTCGTCTTGGGCTCTGGGATGACAAGCTCTATATGGTGTTAGTTAGGGGAGAGAGCCTTGATCTGCCCGCTGAAGAGAGAAAGAGGATAAACAAACAGACTGACCCAACCTGGCCGCATGTGCATGCGAGGTTGGAGTGTGGTTTTGATGAGTTCATAAGTGTTTTCCCATGCAATCATGTCATTGGCGTTGCTGGTGATAGATTAAGACCGATGTTATATCTGTGTGAAATATCCGGGATAAAACCCGTGGTTTTGGGTGATTCCGCTAAAGACATGGTACTTCCAATCTGGGAGAGAGTTTAGCAATGACTAAAAAACCAAGGATGACCTCAAAAGAAAGAGTTCTTAAAGCCTATAGTTTTGAGAAGCCGGACAGGATTCCTATAGATTTCTGTGCCTGTGTTGAGGTTTATGACAAACTTCAAAAAAGATTAAATGCGTCAACCCAGCTTGACCTAATGGACAAGTTACATGTTGATTACAGATGGCCAAGGGCACCCTGGATAGGGCCAGAATTAAAAGATGAGTGCGGAAACCCAACGGATTACTTTGGTATTCCTAGAGCTGGAGTTGGGGATTTTGGCTATCCGCTAAGACATCCTTTGAATCATTTAAAATCTGAGGAAGACATAAGATCTTATCCGTGGCCCACTGCAGATATGTTCGACTATGATGTTTTTCTGGAAGAATGCGAGAAACTTGAACAATATGCTCTTTTTGGAGGTGGTTGGTCATGGTTCTCTAATGCGGCAGAAGATTTAGTTGGCATGGAAAAGTTTTTTATGATGCTTTATGACCAACCGGATTTGGCATACAAACTCCTTGAGAGGATCACTGAATTTTTCTATGAAGTCAGCATTAGAATGTTTGAGAAGGCAAAGGAGAAAATAGATATATTCTTCATGGGAGATGATTACGGAACACAGTATGGACCACTAATGAGCCTTTCAATGTGGAGAAAGTTCATAAAGCCGCATCTGAAAAGATTATACACACTTGCTAAGTCTCGTGGGTACCTGGTAATGCATCATTCTTGTGGAAGCATAGCAGAGTTCTTACCTGATATGATGGAACTGGGGCTTGACATAATTGAGCCAATTCAGGTCCGCGCATACGGTATGGATCTTAGGGAACTTTTGAAGAAATTTGGAGGTAAGCTTAGATTTCACGGATCAATAGATACACAGCAGACCTTACCATTTGATTCTCCAGAAGATGTTAAGAATGAAGTTTTGGATAGGATTGAGCTATTTAAGGAGTATAGTGGAATAACAATCGGGCCAAGCCAACATCTTTTACCCGAAATACCAATTGAGAACATACTGATAATGTATGAGACAGCGTATGAATACGGTTGTCTAGACTAGTTTTTTGAAGGAGGTGATGGGGGGAAATATTATCAATAAAAGTCGATTGGGTTTGAAAAGACCAAAATAATACAAAAATCCTAAAAGAATGGAGGTTATGGAAGTGAAAAAGAGGTCATTGTTAGTAATTACAATTTCAATATCAGTATTAATTGTAGCAACGCTACTGTTTCCTGCCGGTTGTGCACCAAAACCAGCAGCTCCAACAGAAACTACAGCAGCCGAAACGACAGCAACAACCGAGACCACAGCAGCTGAGGAAACAAAGCCAGGTAAGCCTTTTGAGGGGATTACCCTTAAGGCTGCATTCATAGGAGGAGCAAACTACGAGGAGATGTACAAAGCCATTCCCAAGTTTGAGGAGGAAACTGGAGCAAAGGTCGAGATAGTTTTTAAAGGTGACGGATTCCAGATTGACAAGAAGCTAAAGACTGATTTTGCAGCTGGAACTGTAGACTATGATGTGTGCTGGGATCACTCAAGTTTCTATACTCAGTACATTAAGGCTGACGGAATAATTCCTCTTGATGATTACTTTACTAAGGAAGAGCTTGCAGATCATATCCCCATGATCCTGAATGCGGGCATGAAAGATGGCCATCTCTGGATTATTCCTCGCCATTTTGACATAAGCGCTCTGCACTATCGTACTGACATATTAAATGATACAGAGATGCAGAAAAAGTTCAAAGATCAGACTGGTAAGGATCTGAAGGTTCCAGAGACTTGGGATGAGTTTAAAGAGACAGCAATTGCTTTGCAGAAGTTGTTGCCGGCAGGAGTGTACGCCACCGAATTTGCAGGTAAAGAGGAAGCATTAACTGGAAGATTTTATGAAGTTCTTCTTGCAGAGGGTGGTCAGTACTTTGATGAAAACTGGAAGCCAGCTTTCAATAGCGAAGCGGGAGTTAAGGCAGCTACTATGTTCAGAGATCTGTACAAAGCGGGCGCCATGCCCCCTGGCATGACCGGTTTTGTTTGGGAGGATGTAGCAAAGAACTGGGTAGCCGGGAATATTGCGATGTATACTGAGTGGTATGGCTGGTATTCCTATTTCCAGGATCCATCTGCAAGTAAGGTAGCAGGTAAATTTGACATAGCAAGACAACCAGTAGGGGATGGAGGAATCCACTCTGGGTGGGCTGGAGACCATGCATTCTCTATTACAAAAGCTAGCAAGAATCCAGAGGCTGCTGCAGCGTTTATCAAGTTCCTTACAAACGAAGAGCAACAGTACAACGAGTCTAAACTTGGTTTCCTTGTAACCAGGCAGTCTGTTTGGGAGAAGATTATCGAGGAAGCCAAGGCGACGGGGAATCCGCTTGACGTGAAGCGCCTGGAATTTGCACAGTTACAGGCATCTGAGGACTTTAAGACTCCACCCCTTGTTGCTGAGTGGCTACCATCGTCGGATATACTTTACCCAATTTTGCAGGCAATAATACTTGGAGATAAAGATCCTAAGGCCGGACTAGATGAAGCGGCAGCTAAGGTTGAACAGTTGATGAAAGATGCGGGGTACTATAAGTAGTGTTGGTGAGGTTTTGGGTGGCTTATCGCCACCCAAAACCCCTTTTGGTACGATAAGAGAATAATTTATGACTACGGAAAAAACAATAAAATCTAAAGAAATTGTGAAACTTGCAAGGGTCAGTAGAGAGAGGCGAGGACGGGCAACCGCTGAGAACAGACACTTGCCAATTGTGCTGTTGATACCCGCCATTATTATTCTTGCTTTCGTTGTTGGTTTTCCCATGCTTTATTCGCTCTACTTAAGTTTTACTAATTTTACATTATTAAGTCATGCTTCGATTAAGTTTGTCGGTCTTCAAAACTATGTAACTGTGTTTAAGGATCCTATCTTTTTAGGATCTCTTGGTAGAACAATCTTATACATAACCATTGCAGTTAATTTGGAGTTTATTTTGGGTCTGCTAATAGCGAATGCTATGTCGCACATCATAAGAGGGCAAAGCATATTAAGGACAGTTATGATGATGCCGATGATGTTTGCCCCTATACTTGTGGGTTTTCAATTTAAATGGATTTTTAATGACCAAGTTGGACTTATCAATAATATTCTTTATGAGATATTCGGGCGTCCTATAATAATTCCATGGTTGATTGAGCGCCCACTTGGTTTTATTTCAATTCTTATTGCTGAAATTTGGATGAGCACTCCTTTCATGGTGATAGTATTCCTTGCTGGAATTATGTCAATTTCCCCTGAAATATTAGAGGCAGCAGAGGTGGATGGTGCAAATGAATGGCAGAAGTTTAGGCATGTGACTGTGCCATCCATCATTCCTTTTATATATATAGCGATGGCAGTTCGATCTCTCGATATAGCAAAGGCATATGATCTTGTGAGCATAATGACCGGAGGAGGTCCTGCACACAGGACAGAATTAATATGGACATATGTTTACAGATTAGCGTTTACAAGTCAGAAGTTTGCGCTGGGTAGTGCAATGTCATATGTGACGGTTGTTATTGCATTTGCGTTTACTTTTTATTTTTTCAGACAATTGATAAAAGCTAGACAGATTAGGCGAGTATAAGGAAGGAAAAATTGAAAAGAGGTAAACATATTCCGTCGAGAATTGTAACTTTCATAGTATTGGCAATATTTTTTATACCTGTTTTATGGCTAATTTTGACTTCGCTGCGGCCAAATATTGAAATTAACACTCGTCCACCAGTTTGGATATCAAAAAATATTAACGTTGATTCATATCTTGCGTTATTAGGATTTGGTGTAAATCCTGAGCGATTTGCATTTGGAGAGAATATCCCTTTTGGGTCATACTTTCGTAACTCTCTTATAACTGCTACAGTGAGTACGTTGCTTGCGCTTGTTATAGGAACGCTGGCCGGATATGCTTTCTCCAGCTTTAAGTTCAAGGGAAGGAATGGCATCTTTCTTTCCCTGATGCTTGCACGAGCAATTCCAGGAATAGCCCTAAGCCTTCCGCTTCTCGTGCTTTTTACAAGAATGGGGCTATCTGATAAGGTCTACGGTCTTGTCATTGCTTATACTGCAATGAATGTACCATTTACGGCATGGCTTATGGCTGGATTTATAGGAGAAATCCCAGAAGAGTTAAATGACGCAGCACTAATTGATGGATGTTCAAAGTGGTCGGCGTTCTTGAAGGTAGATCTGCCACTTATAGGTCCAGGTCTTGCAGCAAGTGGAATATTTGCTTTTTTGACATCCTGGAATGAATTTGCTATTGCTAGTGTCATTACACGAACTATAGCATCCAAGACGTTCCCGCCTGGTCTATTTGATTTTACCGCTGAATTCGTTTCTGACTGGAGAGGAATGTGTGCGATGTCGGTACTGATGCTTGTTCCTGCAATAATATTTGTGATAATTGTACAGCGTCAACTGGTGAAGGGGCTAACATTAGGTGCCCTAAAGGGGTGAACGCAGGCGATAAAAACTGAGAGTTAATAATGATTCATATTAATATTTGTTCTCAAGTAACCATTTATAAACTGGCAAAATGTTTATCTCATTATTTTCGAATGTGATTTTTTCTTCGTGGTCGTATGTTAATATTAACCCCTTATCTAAACTTAATTCCGACATAGCTTGTTTTAGACTATTAATTTCTCTATTCCTGATGGATTCAGAGTCAATTTCATATGTGACCTGAATGGCTTCATCTATTTTTGCACCCTTCTTTATGACGAAATCAACTTCTAGATTATTCTTTGTTTTATAGTAGTACATTTCTTTATTTCTTCTCTTCAGCTCAATGAACACAAAATTCTCTAAATATTTGCCGGAATTTTTAGAAAAACCAAATGATATTGCATTCGCGATTCCATTATCTAGGCAATACACTTTTTTTGGCGCTATAACCTGTTGTTTTAATGAGTATGAGAAAATATTTATTGTGAATATAAGAAAGCTATTTTCGAGGTATTCAGTGTAGCTTTTTATTGTGTTAACGCTACCGAGCATAAACATATTTTTTAATTTGTTATAGGATATGTACCCTGAGATATTCGATAAATAATATAGAGCAAGTTCTCGTAATGATCTTACGTCTCTTATCTGGTATCTGGCTGAGATATCTCTGTAAAGGATATCATCATATAAGCTCTTTAGAATTTCGGCGTATTGATACTTTAAATATTCTGGCATACCACCGTCTTTTAAATACTCACTAAAGAGTTTTTTTATCATCGCTCTTTTTTCAGTTATGCTTAGATCATCCTTCTTTATAATAAATCCCTTGAAGGTAAGAAATTCGCTGAAAGAGAAGGGATAGAGGATCATAAAGACATATCTTCCAGTGAGCTTTGTGCCTGACTCTTTACTGAGCAGCGAAGCATTGGAACCGGTTATAATGAATTTATATCCTTTATCCATCATCCTTCTTACAAATATTTCCCATCCTGCTACGTTTTGTATTTCATCCAGGAAAAATATTTTCTTTTCACCGTAAAGTTCTACAAGAATTTCAAACAGTGAGTTGAAATCATCAGTAGTGAAATTGATAAGTCTTTCGTCTTCGAAATTGAAATAGTAGAAATCATTTGATTCCATATTTTGCATGAGTTGCAGGAGAAGAGTAGATTTTCCAACTCTGCGTAACCCTGCTATTACTACGCAATGAGGTAATTTGAGGAATTTTCCAATATCAGGCAGGCAATCTCTAATAATTCCTGCATCTTTATTTTTAATTATTGAAATTTGTTCGAGTATGATTTCTTTTAATTGTGATTTTTCCATATATTTTTAGACTATCAATGTTTTCATTATTAATGAAATTTTATTATGTATAGTTTTCATTGTCAATGAAAACATTTCTTTATAATATAATTAGTATCGATGAATAAAATTTATCGAAGGTTATGGCATCTGTTCGGTGGTTCGTTTTTTCCCGTTCTATCCATCTTTGTTTCCAGGAAAATTCTTCTTCTGACGCTCGGCTCTTTTTCGTTTATTGTATTTGCAATAATATGTATGGAAAGCTATGAACAATATAAGTGAAGATCTGGAGAAAAAATTAAACAAAGCCAGGGAGATATTGATTGAGTTTAAGGATGATAATTACTCCTTTGGTTTCGATTGTATAGATAGAGTTGGTGAGCACACAGCACTGCTCGGGGGAAGGGTACTTATAATTGCGAACAGGAGCAGGTGGCTTTCAGGGTTCGCCGGTGAGGTGATGGATTCGCTCAAGAAGTCTAATGTGGAGATAGTCGGCTGGATTGACGGTGCAAGACCAAATACTCCGATCGATGATGTCAATCGCATACGGGATGAGATTTGTATGAGTGACCCGGACTGCCTGGTTGTCATTGCAGCAGGATCGGGTATAGATGCTGCCAAGGCGGCGGCCGTCCTGGCAGCGTACGGCGATGACAGATACGATATAAGCCGCTTTTATGGAGTTGGGGAGGTCACCAGGTTTGCTGCTGATACAGGCGTAAGAATCAAGCCCATCATCGCCGTTGAAACTGCCGCGAGTTCTGGCTCACATTTAACAAAATATGCAAACGTAACTGATCTGAGATCAAATCAGAAAAACCTTATCGTTGATGAGGAGATCGTACCGCCAAGAGCGGTTTTTGATTATTCGATTACGAAGTCCATGGACAGGGATTTAACTCTGGACGGCGCACTTGACGGTATCTCGCATGCGCTTGAGGTATATTATGGTGCCACAGATAACACCATCGAATTTGTGGAAAAGGTAGCCCTTCTGGCCATTGAATTAGTAGTTTATGCGCTTCCAATAATCGTTGATGATCCTGAAAATCTTAAGTTGAGGGAGATGCTCGGCCTGGCGACCGATCTGGGTGGCTATTGCATAATGATCGGTGCTACGAACGGCGGACACCTGACGAGTTTTTCGCTTGTTGACGTATTGAGCCATGGCAGGGCATGTGGCATGGCAAATGTATATTACACTGTGTTCTTCGCCCCTACAATTCAGCGGCAGTTAAGAAGTCTTGCCGAAATTTTCAAAGGGTATGTCCCCGGGGATGTCAGTGGGTTGTGTGGCAGGGAGCTTGGAGAAGTGGTTGCCCGGGGTATGATTAATTTTATGAAATCACTGGGCTTGCCAACTAACCTGTCTGAGGTCAGCGGCTTCAGCGATGAACACATTAAGAAAGCGATTAAGGCGGCAAAGGATCCTAAACTTGAATCGAAGCTGAGAAGCATGCCTCTGCCGCTGAATGCATCCCTGGTTGATGAATATATTGCTCCACTACTTGAGGCTGCAAAGGGAGGCGATATTTCGCTAATAAAGAATTTTTAAGGATACTCCCTATTTGGTTTTGTTGCCGATACATTAATAAATCTTGCGAAAACTATGATATCTGAGTGGCAGGAGTTTATTTTTTAATTGGGTTTTGATACTCTATGCCGATTGTGAATTTAATGAATCATCATGGAAATAATATTAGAGTATGGTAAAAGTCAGATAACTGCAGGTATTCCGGATGGAAATATTGACCTGATTTTACATCCCTGCGAGATGGAGGGTGTAGATGATCCTGTCTCCGCTGTTGAGCAATCATTGAGAAACCCCATAGGAGCACCTGCATTAAGTGAGATCATAAAAAAGCATAAATCTCCCAAGATCGTTATAGTAGTTAATGACATAACAAGGCCAGTTCCTTATAAATATGTTCTACCACCCCTGCTGAATGAGTTGAGCGAGGTTCCCGCTGATGATATTGAATTTATTGTTGCTACCGGGATACACCGCCCACATACTACTCAGGAAAATATCGCACTATTTTCGAAAGATATTGTCGATAATTACAAAATAACAAGCCACAATTGTGACGAGGGCAACGTATATCTTGGCGACTTAAGCGACGGCACTCCGTTTGAAGTCAATAAGAGAGTTTATGAGGCGGATGTAGTAGTTACGACCGGGCTGATCGGCCTTCATTATTTTGCGGGCTATTCCGGCGGCAGGAAATCAATTATGCCAGGAGTTGCAGGCCGCAGATCCATAACCGCAAATCATTCGACGATGACCGATCCGATGGCGAAGTCCGGGGAAATTAAGAGAAACCCGGTAAATAAAGTTATGATCGATGCGGCGAAGAAGGTAGGACTGGATTTCATAGTTAATGTGGTTACGAATAGCAGGAAAGAGATAGTTAAAGTAGTGAGCGGGGATATGGAGGAGGCCTGGCTTGAGGGTGTAAAGGTCTGCGAGGACATGTCCATATGCAGGATACCCCGGAAGTATCCGGTTGTTATCGCTGGCGCCGGTGGATTTCCAAAGGATATAGATGTGTATCAGGCGCAAAAAGCTCTTGAGCATGCAGCCGAAGCAACTTTGGAGGGGGGGATAATAGTTCTTGTTGCGGAATGCAGGGAAGGTTTTGGTGAGAAGATATTTGAAGAATGGATGAGGTCTTCAAGTTGCATACAGGACGTATTCAACAGATTTGATGAAGGGTTTGTACTGGGTGGGCACAAGGCTTATGCAATCGCAAAGACGCTGGTCGATAAGGAGGTTGTCCTCGTGTCCTCGCTGTCTGAAGCCGATACAAGGTCCTTATTTTTTACCTACAAGGAAAATTTAGATCAGGCAATTAAGTACGTCCAGGAAAAAATGGGGGACGATTTCAAGACACTGATCATGCCTCAAGCTGCCCTTACCCTTCCGGTCGTTGGATGATTAATTTTGTTCTGCTGCTGTTATATCGCTCATTTGAGTTTTAATGAACATCTAAGATTATTAGAATTTAACTTGCGCAATCCGCAGATTTTTTTAAGTAGATTCTCTTACCACAGATTCAGATTTGTTAAATAAACGATTGCGCAAACGTTTATCTGGTATATAATTAAGTTAACATGACAATTGTAATATCTCAATTAAATAAAAATCATGTAAGGAGTTAAATGAAATGAATAAAGTACAGGTGGGAGTTGTGGGGTATGGCGTTATTGGTCAGCGTCTTGCTGATGGGGTTGCAAGACAGGGGGATATGGAGATAGCAGGTATTGTTGATGTAGCTCCTAATCTTGCGCTTCGGGCTCTTCGAGAACGAGGTATGCCATATAACCTTTACGCAGCAGCGGATGAATTTGTGGCTCCATTAAAAGATGCTGGGTTTGAGGTTAAAGGAGCATTGGGTGATCTTTTGAAAAAGGTGGATATTATTCTTGACGCGACGAGTGCAGGTGTAGGCAAGAAAAATAAAGAAATTTATCAGGCGGCTGGTGTAAAAGCGATATTCCAGGGAGGAGAGAAAAATGATGTTGCTGATGTTTTTTTCCATGGTTATGCTAACTACGAGAAGGGCGTGGGTGCGAACTATCTAAAGCTCACATCGTGCAACACTACTGGTTTTATCAGGGCAGTTGACTGTCTTGACAGGGCAGTCGGTATTGAGCGCGTAGCAGTTACAATTATCAGGAGAGTTGCAGATCCCGGGGATACTCATAGGGGACTGGTTGACGTGGCGCTTGTGGAGAAGGTCCCGAACCATCAGGCGGTTGATTTGATGACAATTATGCCGCACATTGAAGCGACAGGACTTTTGGTACATGTCCCTACCACCCATGGTCATATAATCAATATTATTGCTACCCCCAAAAAACCGATTACCAGGGATGAAGTCCTGTCTGCGTTCAAGGCTCATCCCAGGATAAGAGTTGTAAAGATATCAGAGGGCTTCAACTCGAATGCTGCGCTTTTCCGCTATGCTCGCGATCTCGGCAATATGAGGGCAGATATGTACGAGATAGCGGTGTTTGAAGAGACAATAGGGTTTTCTGGGCCTCAGGTTATGTTTGCCATTAACGTTCCCCAGGAAGCGGTGGTGACTCCGGAGACTATAGATGGAATTCGTGCTGCCCTGAAACTTCAGACGAACAAAGAGGAAGCGCTGACATTGACGAATAAATACCTGGGTTTGACCGGGTTTAAGTATTAATGTTAACGAGGAAAAGTTGAGATGAAGTTTGGAATTTATACCATCGATGACTTTAATTACGATGACAGGGTTGTTCTTTGCAGGGTTGATTTCAACAGTCCACTGGACAGGGATGCGGGCAGGTTAAGGGATACGACCAGGATAAGGCTTTGTGCGCCAACCATTGAAGAGCTTTCATCCCTGGGCGCAAAGCTGGTGTTGCTCGCGCACCAGGGAGGAGATCTTGAGTACAAAAACTACTACACGACTGAGCCGCACGCAGAGGTCATTTCAAGTCTAGTGGGCAAAGGGGTTATGTTCATTGATGATGTATGTGGACCTGCTGCACGCGAAGCTATAAAAAAATTGAGAAAAGGCGAAATACTGCTTTTGGATAACGTACGTTTCATGGCAGAGGAGATGACAATGTTTGAGACCAAGCTCAAACTTTCGCGCGAAGAGCAGGCAAAAACCATTGTCGTCCGCAAACTCGCTCCCCTGGCTGATCTGTATGTATGTGATGCATTTGCGGCACTTCACAGAAGCCAGCCGACATTAGTAGGGTTTGAGGAATTGTTGCCCTCTGCGATGGGGAGGCTCTTTGAGCGAGAAATGACAGCGCTTGGGAATATTGCAGAGAATCCGGCACATCCATGCGTCTATATTCTTGGTGGGGCAAAGATTCAAGACGCATTCTTGATGATGGGAGCAGCTCTCTCGTCGGGTGCTGCTGACGTGGTACTTACCGGCGGCCTGGTCTCAAATATTATGCTGATGGCAAAGGGGATTGATATCGGGCAGGCATCCATGGATTTCATTAAGGCGAATAATTTGATGGATTTTGTGAGCATTGGAAAGGACCTGTTATCGAACTATGCAGATAAAATTATTCTTCCAAAAGATCTTGCTTGTGTCGTTGATGGAAGTCGTACTGAAGCAGATATAACAGGGTTACTGGAGGTCGGCTTACTCGTCGATATCGGGACAAAGACCGTGGAGGCTTACAAAGAATATATAGGCCGGGCGAAGACCGTCTTCATAAACGGCCCCATGGGAGTTTTTGAGAAACCTGAAACTGAGTTTGGGACGAGAGAAATCTGGAATGCATCGGCGAACTCCAGCGCATACAGTGTGATCGGCGGTGGAGATAGCGTAACCGCAGCAAACAAGTTCGAATTGGCAGATAAATTCTCTTATGTCTCAACTGGTGGAGGAGCACTTGTCCAATTTCTTTCAGGAACTGAGCAGCCGGTCATCGCTGCGCTAAAAGCATCCGCGAAGAAGTTTAAAGCGCATAAGTAACGTTTACTGAAAGTTAAGTAAATGCTTTAATGAATGCTTGGTATTATGTAAAACTATTGTAGAAAGGATATTTGGTTGAACATATACGAAGAATCGCTGGAAATGCACCGCCGGAAAGCTGGCAAGATAGATGTCATATCAAAGGTTGAGGTGAAGAATGAGCATGACCTTTCGCTTGCCTATACCCCAGGGGTGGCGGAGCCATGCAGGAAGATAGCAAAAGATCCCTCGCTGCTGGATGTATATACATCCCGTGGTAACATGATTGCTGTTGTTACTGATGGCTCGGCGGTGCTTGGCCTTGGTAATATAGGCGCGCGCGCTGGCCTCCCTGTAATGGAAGGGAAGTGTGTGCTTTTTAAGGTCTTTGGCGGGGTGAACGCTTTCCCCATCTGCCTTGATACCCAGGAACCTGATGAGATAGTGCACACGGTTAAGTTGCTCGAGCCAAGTTTTGCCGGCATAAACCTTGAGGATATATCAGCGCCAAACTGTTTTGAAATCGAGAGGCGACTGAAAAAAGAGACGAACATGGTAATATTCCATGATGATCAGCATGGGACCGCGATTGTCACGCTTGCCGGACTTATTAATGCATGCAAGCTTGCAGGAAAAAAATTGGAAAATCAGAAGATAATAATTAACGGTCTTGGTGCTGCCGGTAACTCGATAACCCTGCTGCTTCTTAAGGTCGGTGTAAGAGATATCATAACGGTTGACTCAAAGGGAGCGGTGTATAAGGGGAGGAAAGAAGGCATGAACTGGTCGAAGGATGAGATTGCCCTGGTGACCAATTCAGATGGGCTGCGCGGTGAGTTGGGCGATGTCATTGCCGGCATGGACATCTTCATTGGGGTTTCGAGTGCCGGAGTCCTGACACCGGCGATGATCAGGAAGATGGCAAAGGATCCGATAATATTTGCCATGGCGAATCCTGAGCCGGAAGTGCTGCCAGATGTGGCAATGGATGCGGGAGCTTTTATTGTGGCGACTGGTCGTTCTGATTATCCAAATCAGGTGAATAATGTCCTTGCCTTCCCCGGAGTTTTTAGAGGTGCACTTGATATTGCTGCTACAGCAATAAATGATGAAATGAAGATAGCCGCAGCATACGCAATTGCCAGCCTTGTAAAAGATGATGAGCTTTCAAATTCATATATTGTTCCAAAACCGTTTGATCCCCGCGTTGGTCCCGCTGTCGCATCTGCAGTGGCACGTGCAGCTATTGAGACTGATGTAGCTAGAGCAGAGATCAGTCCAGAAGAAATTGCCAAGCGTGCAAGAGAGATGTCATCTGCCTGGTAAAAGATTTTATTGATGTGTAAAAATTTAGCCTGAACAGTTAAAATAATACAGATAATCCTGTCAAAGTTCGGAGGTTAAGTATGGCTGCACAAAATGAATTTATGGGTAGCCTGTGCAAAATTTGCGAAAGCGTTGCATCTACCCTTGATTATACTGAGGCTTTAAACATACTTGTTGAAAATGCTGCAAAATACCTTGGTGCTAAGGCTAGCTCGGTCAGAATGCTCGATAGGACTGGCACGGCTCTGGAAATAGTCGCTACTTATGGTCTCTCTAAAACCTATCTTGGCAAGGGCCCTGTTGAGGTGGAAAAAAGTGCCATAGACAAGATGGCTCTTGCTGGAGAGATCGTTCAGATCAGGGATGTTTCCAGGGATGAAAGAATCCAGTATCCGGAAGAAGCAGAGAAGGAAGGTATAAAGTCGGTTCTTTTCCTACCGCTTAAGTGTAAAGGTAGGGCGATAGGCGTCCTGCGTATTTACATGCAAAAGGAACATGAATTTCCAAAAAGTGAGGTTAACTTCATAAGTGCCGTAGCCACGCAGGGGGCAATAACAATTAAGAATGCCCAGCGATATAACAGGCTGAAGAGTTTCTATGAAATAGGCAAAACCATAACTTCTGAGCTGAAGTTGCCTAAAGTGTTGGAACTGATCTGTCAGAGCGCTGCAAACGATCTTAAAGCCATAGGAGCATCAATAATGATGCTTGATCCGGAGAGCGGGACTCTTAACGTTGTTTCGTCTGTGGGCTTAACTGAATCTTTCCTGAAGAAGGGATCAGTGGAGGCGGATAAGTCCATAAAAAGCTGCCTTGAGGGCAGGCCGGTTGTAATTGAGGATGCTGCTGCGGATATGAGGATCCAGTACCCAGAGCAGGCCAGGAAAGAGGGGATAAAGTCGATAATATGCGTTCCTTTGAGATTGAAGGAGAAGGTGATTGGGACGCTAAGAGTTTATATGGGATACCAGTATAAAAAGGATGAAGAGGATATAGAATTTTTAAGCATTCTTGCTGATTTCGGCACTGTAGCAATCGAAAATGCACGCCTCTACGAGCATATTGAAAAAGAATATGAGGAGCTCGCAAGAGATGTATGGAAGTGGTATGACTGGGGCGAGCGAGCACCGAGAATATGATTGGTAATTGATATGGTATGTCACAGCAGTGGCAAATTCGTAATTAAAGTGGATGTCTTCATGGAATACCTGGTCAACCTTTCCAGGGATATGACAGTATATGCTCCCTTAAAACGCAGGAGTCAGACTGTTTTTGACGTTTTAAGAGTGAATGACATAATTCAGCTCGATTACGGCATGACCATGCTGTCTCCCACCAGATTCTTATTTCCACCAAGAGAGACGATCTTTAATGCTAAGAACAGGATTAAGGAGTCTTCCGATTCCTTTGTAATAGAAGCAGAGGATATCTCACCTGGTTTTTTGCCCACCAAGCAGGTTATTGCTGGTATCCATCCACACGATATGCACGCAGTTCTGGTGCTCGACAGGGTTTTTCTGTCGGGTGATTTTGTTGATGAGGATTACATGCGCAGGCGCGATAATACGGTGATTGTCGTGATGAACCAAACGCAGGTCTGGGATACCTGTTTCAGTTATTCAATGGGTACGGGACCTTTTTTCAATTCAACTGGAGGCTGTGATCTTATTCTAACGAAGCTGGGCGATGAGCTTCTGGCTGAACCGGTGAGCAAAAAGGGAGAGGGGATAGTAGAAGAAATTAAATCCAGGGAAGCGACTTCAAAAGATATGGATGCAAGGAGCAGGGAAGAATCGCGGGTGGTATCACTTTTCAAGAAAGAAGTTGAGACAGATGGGCTTCCCGAACTGATATTGAATAATCAGGATCATATGATCTGGAGGATGATAGCTGAAGACAGATGTCTTGGGTGCACCAACTGTACCATGGTCTGTCCAACCTGTTTTTGTTATAACATCGAGGATGAGAATTCTATCGATCTGAGCAGGACACGCAGGTCAAGGTACTGGGCATCCTGCCAGGAGCTGAATTTTGCGAAAGTCCACGGAGGTAACTTCAGGGCGTCCAGGGCAGCGAGGTTGAGACAGTTTGTCACCCATAAACTTTCCACATGGGTTGAGCAGTTTGGATGTTTTGGGTGTGTGGGCTGCGGCAGGTGCATGCACTGGTGTCCGACGAATATAGACCTGGTTGATATCGCAAAAGCTATAGCCAAAGGTGTTAGAGTATGAGCTTGTTAATGCCACGCAGGGCAACTGTTGTTGACATTAAAAAGGAAACACGTGATGTGTCCACATATCTTTTTCAGATGATCGATGACGAGCCGTTTAGCTTTAAAGCCGGTCAGTTTAACATGATCGGCTTACACGGGATTGGTGAAGCTCCAATATCGTTTAGCTCAAATCTGCTTGACGCTAACAGTTTCGCCCACACTATAAGATTTGTTGGAAATGTGACGGAGTTGATCCGCAGGTTGAAGCCTGGTGATACCGTTCAAGTAAGGGGCCCTTACGGCAGTGGTTGGCCAATAGAGTTGATGGATGGAAGGGATGTTATTGTCGTGGCGGGTGGCATCGGGATGGCGCCACTTCGGCCGGTCGTGCACGAGCTGGTGGAAAGGAAGAAAACAGAAGGCAGGTTCTATATTCTATATGGAGCCAGGACGCAGGATGATCTCCTGTATAAAGATGAAATCAGGGAATGGAAAGGCAAGTGTGGAGTCAGGGTTCTGATAGCAGTGGATGAAGAGATAGGCGACATGGATCTGGTTGATGAAGTTGGGGTTGTCACCGCTCTTGTCAAGAATGTGGATATCAATTTCAAAGAAGCGATCTGTCTTATGTGCGGTCCTGAGATAATGATGAGGTTTGTTGCGAGGGATTTAATCTTAAGGGGAGTGGCTCCATCAAGTATCCATGTTTCGCTTGAACGGAGGATGTACTGTGGCATTGGGCATTGCGGACACTGTCAGATAGGTGCGAAGTTCGTCTGCAAGGACGGCCCGGTTTTTAAATATAATGACATAAAGAGATTTTCGGACACTTTGCTATAGGGTGAGCTGCAAACAGGGGAATCATCAGTCAGGTGGGTTAATGAAGAAACCAAGGATAGGCATTTTTAAATATTCATGCTGTGCAGGATGTGAATTTCAACTGATCTATTTTCAGAAGCACGTATTTGAAGTATTTGGCGCGGTGGATCTCATCTACTGCAGGATGGCCTCCAGTGGAGGAGTTGAAGGAGGTCCATTTGATATCGCGCTCATTGAGGGAGCGATTACTGATATGGATCAGATCGAGCAGTTGAAGAGGGTCAGGGAATCAAGCAGATATCTTATACCTATCGGGTCATGCGCGGTTAACGGCGGGATACCTGCGATAAAAAGTATGCAAAACGAACTGGATATGGAGAAAAGCGTGTATGCAGATGTGTCAGTCATTAACTCAGTAAGACCTCATGCTGTGGATGAATACGTAAAGGTTGACGCGTACCTTAAGGGGTGTCCTATCGGCGATAGGGACCTTTTTGAACTGGTGACCTCCATTTTGCTGGGCAAGAAGAGGGCTGATCTTCTGAAGTATTGTGTGTGCGTCGAGTGCAAGCTAAAAGGCAATACGTGCGTGCTGGTCGCTAATGACGAGCCATGCATGGGGCCGGTCGTGAATGCTGGCTGTGGTGCACTCTGTCCATCAAATGATAGGCCTTGCTATGCGTGCTGGGGGCCGATGGACGACGCGAATACCCATGCTCTTGCTCAGCAGTTTGAGAAGATGGGACTGTCGCGTGATGAAATTGTGAGGAAATTCACCCTGTTTGCGAGCATAAGGACTGAATTCCGTAAGGTAGCTAAAGAATATGAGTAAGGAAATAAATATCGATTATTTAGCTCGAGTTGAGGGCGAAGCGAACATATTGATAAAATTCGACGAAAAGGGAACCGAAGAGTTAAAGCTCAAGATATTCGAGCCGCCGCGCTTTTTTGAAGGATTTCTCATCGGCAGAAGTTTTGATGAGGTGGGGGACATTGTATCGAGGATCTGCGGTATTTGCCCAGTATCACACATGACCACCGCGATACTTGCGGTTGAGAATGCCTGCGGGATAAGGGTCAGTGAGCAGACCAGGATTTTGAGGAAGATACTATCCATGAGCCAGATAGCGGCAAGCCATGTTATACATCTCTATATGCTGGCCCTGCCTGATTACCATAAAAAGAAAAGCATAATTGAGATGATGCCTGATTTTGGACAGGAAATTGAGAGGCTTGTCAGGATGAAAGAGATACTGAACGGTCTCACCGCTGTAATTGGCGGGAGGGCACTGCACCCGGTAACTCATATGCCTGGGGGCTTTACCAGAGTTCCCGATCCAGATCATTTGAAGCTGTGTGCAAAAAATCTGGATTCGATTAGACCTGATGCTGAGGAGACAGTAAAACTCATATCGAAACTACCGTATCCTGAATTTGTTCGATCATCAGAATACGTATGTATTAATAGCAATGAGGAGTATTCAGTTAACCACGGTAATATTATTTCCAGCAGCGGGATGAATATTGGGATTGAAAAATATTACGATTATTTTGAAGAGAAGCAGGTTAAGTACGCAATGGCAAAACAGACTCATATTAAGGGCAGGAGCTCGCTGATGAGCGGTGCGCTTGCCAGGGTTAACCTGAAATTCAATAAGCTAAATTCAAGCACCATGGCTTTGGCTGAGGAGATCGGCTTCAGCATTCCAGATAACAATATCTTCCACAACAATACTGCTCAGGCGCTTGAGACGCATCATTTTGTTGAGGAGTGCATCAGGTTGATCAAAGAGTTTGATTTAAGAGAAGAGAGCAGGATAAGGAAGTTCAGTGCTGGTGAAGGTGGTGCTGCAACAGAGGCTCCGCGCGGCTTGCTGTATCACTGGTACCGGGTCAATAGAAGGGGAATAGTGGAAAAGGCAAATATCGTTACTCCGACATCGCATAACTTTTCAAATATTGAGGGAGATCTGCGCGCTTTTGTGGATGCATACAGGTATCTGCCAGTCGATGAATTAAGATCAGGTTGTGAGAAGCTCGTAAGGGCCTACGACCCCTGTTTCTCCTGCTCAGTCCATTAAAATGAGCACAAAGATAGCTGACATAAAGATTGATAAGGATTTATGCATAGGTTGCGGGAAATGCGTTGAGATAGTTTATAATTAGTATGATTAAATTGATAAGGGGGAGGAGAGGATGGTAAAAGCATATATTTTGATACTTGTTGATGGAGGGACTCTTTCGTCGGTTTTAAATGAAATAAAGAAGATAAGCGAGATAAAATCTGTCGATGCAGTATATGGCCCATATGACCTAATTGCTGTGGCAGAAGCATCAGACTTAGATAGTTTGGGTAAGTTTGTAGTGACCAAGATACAGTCGATAAAAGGAGTAAACAGGACTCTTACCTGTCCGGTAGCTAAGCTATAGTAATCGTTTCAGAAATATTTATGAGAATACTTCATTCCGCTGACGTTCACCTGAATAAAGTTGGTGATGAGCGATGGCAGGCGCTGGGTGAACTTCTTTCCGCATCTAGGAAGGAAAAGGTAAACCTGCTTGTCATAAGCGGAGACCTGTTTGACCTCGATGTTGATGCAGAAACGCTGCGACCTGATATCAGAGCACTGTTCTCAAACAATAATTTTGAAATATTGATAGTTCCCGGGAATCACGATAAGAACTCTTACTCGTCCAGCATGTATTTTGGCGAAAATGTCAGGATCCTGAACCAAAAACCTTATTCGATTGCCGATTATCCTGATGTCAGGCTGATCGGCTTTCCTTTTGAGGATATCGGTGATGATGAGCTGATTGCAGAAATCAGGAATTTGAGTGAAGTCTGCTTACCTGACAGAAAGAATATCCTGATCTTTCACGGTGAGCTTCTGGATTCGTTCTATTTACCGGATGAGTTTGGCGTTGAGGGCAAGCGTCGATACATGCCCGTTAAGCTGTCTTATTTCAGCGGTCTCGGTCTCGATTATGTGCTAGCAGGTCATTTTCACTCTCGTTTTGATGTCAGAAAGATCGACGAAAAATCGTATTTCATCTATCCAGGCTCTCCGGTTTCCATCTCAAGAAGAGAAACGGGTGAGCGCAAGGCAAATATCCTTGATTTGGGTCACGCTCCAAAGGAATATTCTTTAAACACAAAATATTACTGCGAATTAAAAATAAAAATTGATCCCTTTAGTGACAGAGACCCCATAGAGTTTATAGAAGAGAAGCTGGGCCTCCTAAGCGATAACGCTAAGCTTCTTCTGGAGGTCTCTGGATATATTGATTCGGGCGAAACGGAACTCAAAAAGATGGTGGATGAGGTAATAAAGACAAGGAAGATCAGCGTTGAGAATGAAGATTCCTACTTTAAGGTAAGGGATGTGAACCGAATACTTCAGAATGATCTTTACAGGCAGTTTGAGGAGAAGTTAAGGACAGGTGAGTATGAAGATGATTTGAAAGATGAGGTCCTGAACATGGCGATTAAAGCCATGATGGAGGCGGGTCTTTGAGGATAAAGGAGTTCTTGGTCCAGAGATATGGCCCGATAAATGATTTTGCGTTCAAGGAGAAGTCCAATATCACTCTGTTTTTTGGGAAGAATGAGACCGGCAAGACCTTAGCCATAGATGCGATCATTAAGTTTCTTCTGAACAGGAGGGGAGATCGCAAAATATTTAATAATCTGGACAGAGTGGATGAGGATCCGCACGGTTATCTTGTCATCCAGAGATCTGATGGCACTGAGTTCAAGCTACCAGAGAAAGGTGACATGAGCAGCCTTTTCAGTCTGAGCGCATCAGACGCAAGAAACATATTTGTAATAAGAAATGCTGATCTTACGATCTCTGAAGAAGAAAAGATGTTTGGTGATGTCACAGAGCGGCTAACTGGCCTGCGCACACGCGAGATAGGGAAGATCAAAAAGATGCTGCAAAAGCTCGGAAGGCTTACAAGTCCTGCAAGTGATGCAAGTCTTTCAAATACACAAGATGCTGATAGGGCTAAAAGCAGGGTCATTTCCGGGGAAAAACTAATCAAAGATATAGAAGATATGCTTAGAAGAAGCCAGGCGGAAGGCCTTGACGGGATAGAGGAGGATATATCAGCGAAAAGAATGGAACTAAACCTTGAAAGGGCAAGGGTGAAAAACTTTGAGGACGCGAAGAACAGGGAGTCCTATGAGAAGACGTTAAAAGAGATAAGAAATGTCGAGCATGCCATGGAGGAACTGCGCACCCTTGACGGTTTTTCAGCGGATGAACTTCAGGTGTGGCAGGATTCGCTGCGGGATGTTGAAAAGGCAGAAAATGAGCTGAAGGGAAAGACGGACAGGCTCAAGATATTGGAATCTGAATATAAAGAAAAAGCTTCAGTTTATGCTGAAAATACCAGAAGACTAAAGACGTCCGATGCTGTTCTGCAGGAGTTAAACCAGAAGCTGAAGTTCAAATTTACTCAGTTTGAGGAGGTCGAGAAGAAGGCTTCAGGGGTGGATAAATTGCAGCAACCGATGATTATACTGATAATTTTAGCTGGCATCATTTCTGTAGCCTCACTGGCAGCGTTTACTTTCTTCAAGTCGGCTTTTTTGCTGATTATTGCCTTACTCTCCATTACTGCCCTTATCGGCTTCGGTATTTTTATCATAATTCAGTTTTTAAAAAACGTGAGACATAAACAGCTGAAATCTGAAATTTTATATGATGCAGCAAGGCTTGGTTTTGAGGGGAAGAACGTGCTTGATATTGTCAGTAAGATCACTAATTTCGAGAGTGAACATGCGTCTAAAAGAGCCGTGCTTGATGAGGAGTATAGAAAAATTGCAGAGATAGATGCGGAAATCGGGGTCTTGAAGAAGGATGTGGAAAGCAGAGGGGCTTTCATTGATGACATGAATAATAGGATGAGTGAAATAAAGCTAAAAAGTGGCGCGAAGGATCTTGATGATTACCTGCAGAAGTTCAACCTGAGGAAGAAATTTGAAACGGGGATAAATACGAGTCTTAGCGCCTTGGAGGACCGGCACGGAAGCATTGGTAATGCGTTTGAGGATAAGATGAGCTTTTGGAAGGAGAAGTTGTCTGAGCTGGAGATTTACAAAAGCAAAGGCGAGGGACTGGTTTTCAACTCGAAAGACTATGAGGAATCGAGGCTCAGAATCAGAAATCTTGAGAATGAAATAGAAGGCTTGAGGCAAAAGCTAATGAATATTGGGAATGAGTTAAACAATATAGGAAAGACGGCTTCGAATATCATCGGTGGAGAGGAGGTTTACTGCAATTATTTCTCTGATCTTCAGAGCATAAAGGAAAGAGTGCAGTCAAAGGTAGACCTCTATTTGAAAGAGATGCAGGTGGCTCAACATGCCATCAGGATTTTTGAGGATATATCCGCCGATGAGAGCCAGAAGGTGAAGGATTTGTTTGGAGAGGGGAGTAAGGCTGCAAAGTATTTTAAATATATTACAGGTGGGGATTACGTTAGTGTGAATTTTGAGCCAGAGAAAGACACGGTAGTTGTTGAACGCAGCGATAACATCATGTTCAGGGCAGTCGATCTGTCTCAGGGTACTTATGACCAGTTGTACCTTGCTATTAGATTATCGCTTGCTGATATGATATTAAAAGAGGAGCCCGGTTTCTTCATATTCGATGACCCCTTTCTGACATCAGATGAGGAACGGTTGATTAAGCAGCTAAATGTCCTGCAGGAGCTTGCAGCGGACGGCTGGCAAATACTTTATTTTACAGTTAAGGGAGAGGTTCTGGATAAACTGTCGTCATTAATAAAAAAAGGGAAGGTCGATAGAGTTGACCTTTCCCCAATTTATGTTCAAGCGTAGAATTCTTAACGGGTATCTTAATTAATCTTATTCCATTACGTTTACGATTGATTTATCAAGCTCCGGAAACCTCAACAGCCAGTTGAGTCTGTCCTCTTTAAATTTAGTGTTCATCATTTCCTGCTGTTCTCTACTGTAGAAGTTGTCCAGGTCGAACCTGCTGATATCAATTCCCGGTATGTTCGTGGGCACTTCATACCCCCAGAAATCATCCTGCTTCCAGGATATCTCATCCCTGGCTATCATCTCTATGATTTTCGCGGAATCATAGACGCTGATTTTTACGCCTTTGTCCTGATCGCCCACCCAGCCGGTGTTAAGCATATAGCATTTCATGCCTGGATTTTTTTTCATTATGTTGAGGAAGATATTGCCCTCCTCGGCTTCAGAGCCGATTATGAACGGGTTGGTGCCGACCACTCTCAGCGTTCTTCCTGCTTGCGTGGGGTCGCCAGCGGATGTCTCTATTGACTCACCAAGCATGAATGTCGCTGCTCCCCATCCCGCGCTCAGCCTTGCTACAGGAGGGACGATGTCGTATCTCCTGGTTATGAACACAATAGCGTCGATCCTGTCAAGGTCAATCCTGTCGTCAGTAAATGCCACGTCAAAGCGCTTTACCATGCACCTGCCGTTTGATGTGAGCGTCTGATCGAAGAAGTCGACCTCACCCGTATCTGATTTGACAAAAACGTTTTCAAGGATTGCCCTTGGTGATATGGCGGCAGCATATAGCAGTGGCTGTGAATGGGGTTCGAGTCCGTCAGTTTTGACGTAATAGGAGTCCTCAGTCCCGATGCAGCTTCCATCGGGCCGCAGGATGACCACATCATCCTGCCTGATGGTCACACCTTCGGGATATTTAAGCCAGTGCGAATGACAGGATAGGGAAGTCTTCCCCGTTCCGCTCAAGCCAAAGAATAAAAAGCCCGTGTCCTTCAAGGGACCGTTCTTTTTTACCCTGATTATTTTTGCTCCGGCATGAAGACCGAGCATGTTCTTCTTTTTATAAATGTACATTATCATCCGCAGCATGCTTTTTTTAATCTCACCCTTGTAGTCCGACCCCAGGATTATGGTTAATCCGTGTGATGGGAATACCCACACTTTCCTTTCCGGCCAATCAGGTACAACTATTGTGGTCATAACAGGTTCCTTGCCTTCTGGAGGGAAGAGCGTGTTGCCCCACATCAAGGGAAGTCGTGCAAATTCCGAGCATACGTAAATCCGGCATGGTACCTTGTATTCTTCAGTCATACACATTGTTCTGTCTAACTGAATCATTTCTCTCGTTTTTATATGATCAAATACCTGTGACAGCAGCTCGTGATCACCCTGGTTTAGTTCCAAGTCCTTTATCTCGGTGAATTTTGCGCTCCTGTTTCTAACCCTTGTAATTACTGCAAGGTTACCAAATTGGGTTATCATGCCGTCCTGGTCAAGTGCGACCCGTCGGAGCTCCCCATCAGAGGGATTATCTATGACTTTTTTGGGATTGAAATCAAAACCTAAGTACTTCATATTTCTCTCTTTCTTTTTAATTAACTGCAGGAATCAAAAGATGTGGAAATCCTGTTAAAGCGATGAGATAATTATATTTGTTATATCTTGTGGGTCAACTGATTTATAGCAAATTACTGTCTTATGACCTTTATGTCCTTCTGGACAAGCCAGTTGTTTTTCTTGTCCATACCCACGATGGTTATTACGTGCTCTCCCTTTCCAAACTTGATATCGTCCTTGAATGGTGCTCTTTTGTCTAATTTTTCAAGTTCGCCATCTAGGTAGAAAGCCACCCTTTTAATCTCTGGTGTTGTATCAACAATGACCTTGTACTTTCTCGGCACAACAGCACCATCGGCAATGTTATTGAAGGCGATATCCGATTGCGGTTGTGGTTGGGCAGGGGCATTTGTGATCGCGGAGAGGTCTGCGTTGCTTAAGAAATTAATTATGCCGTTGAAAATTCCTGCTGCGATCTTCCCTCTGAACCCCGCATCTTTGAGCAAGTTTTCCTCATCGGGATTTGTGATGAACGCGGACTCGACCAGGGTAGAGGGCATGGTGGTATTTTTTGTGACGTAAAGGTTGCCTTCTTTAACTCCTCTCCTTCTCAGTCCAATTGCATCTACTATCCCGGCAAGGACTGATTTGGCTAACGACTTTGAGTTTGCGGATTGAGAAGGCGTGTACCATGTTTCCGAACCGTTGGCTGAAGGGTTTGAGTAGCCGTTGTTGTGTATGCTTACGAAGACAATCGCACCGCTGCTGTTCGCTGTGGCGACCCTGTTTTCAAGCGACGGATTGGAATCATCAGCTCTGATCATCATCACCGCATATCCGTTTGCCTCGAGCAGGCCCTTCAGTTGGAGGGCTATGTCGAGATTGACCTCCTTTTCGGTAAGTCCGCTTGGGCCGACTGCCCCCGGGTCACCTCCGCCATGCCCGGGGTCAACTGCAATTATGATTGGCTGGCCTTCCTGTGCGTTTGCAAGCTCGCTGATTAGCGAGACTGAGCAAAAGACGCTAATTAAAATCAATATGGATATTATCTTTCTGATAGATGTTTGTGTCATTGATATACGGTAATTTCCTTTTCCACGAGTATATTGTTTTTCCTGTCCATCCCGACGATAGTAATGGTGTGCTGTCCATCACTAAACCTGATCCTCGATTCAAACGGTCTTTTCTTGTCGAACTTCTCCAGTTTGCCATCCAGATAAAATACAACACGTTTCACATCTGAGGTTGCACTTATTTTTACGGTATATTTGTTTCTTACCTTTGCACCATCAAAGATATTCGAAAAAGATATATCTGCACTATTTGTCTGTGTATTGGATGAAGCCAGGTTATTGCTGCCTGTCTGATTGTCCGTGGTGCTGAATATTCCAACCCTGATGGTCTGGGTGTTGTCATCAAATGTCCTGGACAGGCTCACATTTGAGAAATAGTACTTGATGATGTCTTCGTAGCCATAGCCCGCTTTCGCCCTCTTTTCTGCTCCAAACATGCTCATGCCGAGCCCGTGTCCAAGCAGCGCAGTGCTATTTGCATGAGGCGGGAGATCGTACGGCTCAGATACGGATTGGCACCAGGGATAAAACGCACTTGATCTGGTCTTACCATCGGACTTGGAATAGAAAGGTGTCTTCGCAACCCCTCCGGTAGGATTATAAATTACACATATGCCGTCTGTGTTCAAAACCGCATTGCTCAGATTGCCACCAAATGTCTCCCTGTAATAACCGATATACCACTGGCTTGCACCTGTATAGGGTTTTGCAAAGATCGTGGAGGAGGAGATATCGAAGGGTTCACTTCCAAACTTTCTCCAGGTGGCTTTTTCTGCGTACGCATAGCTTCGATAGACGATCACGGCGGCCATCAACGCGTCAGGGTCTCCTCCTCCGTAGTTTTCGGGTTCTTCTCCGATGCCTTTTAGATAATCCCTGAATGAGAGCTCGTTTATTACCCACAATCTATTGGATGTGTTAGAAAACTTGATTTCCAGAACTCCGCGATATCTGCTATAGTTCACCGATCGCATCTCCTTGACCTCCAGGATGGTTCCATCAATGGGGATAAGCCTTATGCAACCCTGCACCTGTCCATGGAAGCCGTTTTCCGAAGACATATAGTATTGGCCCTGGGAATAAGTCACCTTTACGCCTTCCCTGGCTGAGAAAGTTGTGAGGATATTACCATCTCCATCCTGTGCCTGGAAGCTGCCGTTGCTTGTAATCGTTACCGAGGGCCCGGTAATGTTTTCAGCATTGGCAGTCAGGCCTATGAACAGTATCGGTATAATTGCCAGAAATATTGATAATTTTTTTATGATTTTCATTAATTCACCTGTTCTTCTACTAATTCTGCTTTCAAAGTTTTTTTCCTTTAAAAAGGCCATTAAATGATTATAAAATGGGCTTGTTTATGATAAAGTCAGCTAAAAAATTCAGGTGGTTATAGTGAAATCTGTGAATGTTGGCAGCTCGATTTTGACAATTAAGAAGGGTGATATAACTGCGGAGGATACGGATGCAATAGTAAATGCTGCGAACTCAAGCCTCATGGGTGGGGGAGGAGTCGATGGAGCAATCCATCGTGCAGGCGGTCCTGAGATCCTGGAGCAGTGCATCGAGATCGTCAAAAAACAGGGTAGGCTTCCGGCTGGGCGAGCCGTAATCACCACCGGTGGAAAACTGAAAGCAAGGTATGTCATTCACACTGTGGGACCGATATGGCATGGTGGTTCAAGTAGCAAACAGGAAATACTCAGATCCTGCTATGTGAATTCTCTTAAGCTTGCGCTCGTAAATCATGTAGAGACGATTTCATTTCCTTCCATAAGCACAGGTGCTTATGGATATCCGGTAAGTGAGGCCTCGCGCATTACGATTAGAGCTATAGTAGACTTCTTAAAGGGGAACACCGGTATAAAAGAGGTGCGTATGGTACTTTTTGATGATTTCACCTATAGCATCTATCTGGGAGCTTTGAGTGAAGTGGTTGGTATTACTTATTAAGATTAGAAAGAGGAGCTGTGCAACTTTTTTTGCAGTGTTTGCTTAAATGTGTTAAGCAGGTTGTTAATTAAAGGCGGTTTTATTGGGCGACTGGATAAGGTGTCGGGTTCCCGGCACGTGTGGTGAGCTTTCACAGGGCTACATGAAGGATGCGAACTTCCTGATAACCTGTCCTGTCAATATTTATTCCCGCATAAATTTGAGGCTCGTTAATGACGGGAGCAGGATTTACCCTAAAAGTAAATGGAAGGCCGGCCTTTCGCTTAAGAAAACTTTTGAACTTTATGGTGAAGATCCAGGCTTTGAGCTGATTATTGATTCTGATATCCCAATTGGGAAGGGAATGGCATCGAGCACTGCTGATATAGTCGGAGCTTCTTTTGCGGCAGCCTGGGCGATCGGTGAGGACATCTCTGCTGAACAGGCAGCGAAGATCGCGCTTTCAATTGAGCCAAGCGACGGGACCATGTTTCCTGCGATATCGATGTTTGATCACATAAACGGCAAGTATCATGAAGTACTGGGAGCTCCGTTTGATGTCTATCTTGTGATAATAGATGACGGTGGATTTATTGACACACAGGAGTTCAATAAAGTTGACTATACCGAGATAAGAAAGAAGAATGAAGGTCTCTTAAATACATCGGTTAATCTGATAAGGGAGGCCCTTTACGAGAAGAGCTATTATAAACTGGGACTGGGAGCAAGCATAAGTGCATTTTGCAATCAGGAGATTTTGTTTAAGCAGCAGCTTGAGGAGATTGATCAATTGTCTCGTCTCTTTGATGCAAGCGGCGTATGCGTGGCGCACAGCGGGACGGTGGTTGGGGTCATATTCCAGCCTGATTTAAAAGCGGTAAATAAGTTCATAAAAGCGTTAGATAAGAAGTATAAAAATGAATTTGTCATTAAAGTTGCCAGGCTTGTTGGTGGAGGAGCTGAGAAAAATTGAGTGAACCTTCTCATCATGGCGGAAACCTGAGGCTCGCCCTCCAGAAGTACGGACTTGGATCTCAAGGTTTTGTGGATTTCAGCGCAAATTTGAATCCGCTTGGTCCACCAGTACGAGTACTTGAAGTGATAAAGAATAATATCGATAAAGTATATTCTTATCCTGATCCAGAATGCACTCAGCTTAAAGAGAGGATATCTTCGCAATTGGGAGTTGCCGAAGGAGATGTGATAGTTACCAACGGCGCAAACGAACTCATATATCTCATATGCGCACATTTTAGCGGAGGGAAAGCTTTGTTAGTAGAACCGGGTTTTTCGGAGTATCTGGATGCCGCCAGGGCGTTTTGCCTTGATGTCGCTTTTTATTTTCTTCGCGAGGATCGAAATTTTGTGATGGACTCTGATGATTTTTTAAACAGCGCCAGGCCGGAGTCGGTTGACGTCATCTTCATATGCAACCCGAATAACCCCACTGGCATGATGATTTCTCATGACGAGATGGTAAAGGTAGTTCGGGGCTGCGAGCAAAGTGGAGCGTTTCTGGTTGTTGATGAATCCTTCGTAGAGTTATCGGACTTTCCAGACGATTCGGTTATCGGGCTTGTAAAAAAGTTTAGAAAACTGCTGATAATAAGGTCCATGACCAAGTCTTATGGGCTTGCCGGGATAAGGCTTGGGTACGGAATTTCAAACTCAGATCTTATTTGCAATTTGTTGAGGAAGCAGCCAACCTGGTCTGTTAATTCTCTGGCGCAGTTGGCAGGCGAAGCGGCACTTACTGATTCAAACTATTTAGCCAGGTCAAGGGAGCTCATAGCGCTGGAGAGAAAGCTTCTTTTTGAAGGACTTATGAGGCCTGACATAAAAACGTATCCTTCCAATGTCAATTTCATCTTGTTAAGGCTCCTCAACAATAAGATAAGCCCATGGAATTTCGAGGATTATCTGGGACGCAGAGGCATAATTGTAAGAAACTGCTCAAATTTTATGGGGCTTGGAGATGGCTTTTTCAGGATTGCGATAAGGACGAAAGAAGAGAATCTGAGGTTGCTTGCTGCTCTTAACGGATTCCAGCATGATGCTTTTTGATCCTGTAACAGTTTCATTACTGCTTGGATATTTGCTCGACCTCATGATAGGTGATCCCGTTTATCCGTTTCACCCGGTCAGGGTCATGGGTAGGGCAGCGAGCTCGCTTGAAATTTATCTTAGAAGGAATTTCAGGACCGAATTCCTGGCAGGATTTATTTTTACAGCGGTGATAGTTTTTTCCTCCGTGTCAATATCGTGGTCAGTGGTCTTTTTATCCGCCCTGATAAGCCCTTATGTTTCACTGGCATTCTCAACTTTCTTCGTGTATTCATCGATATCGGTGCGGGACTTAATCAGGCATGCTGTATCTGTTAAGAATGCGCTGGTTCATGGAGATGTGAACCTTGCACGACAGAGAGTATCGCTTATGGTCAGCAGGAGGACGGAGAACCTGAGTGAGAATGAGATCATCCGTGCTGTTATTGAATCGGTGTCGGAGAACACACTGGATGGGATAATATCACCATTGTTTTACGCCTCGATTTTTGGTGCGCCAGGAGCCATTGGATATAAAGCTGCAAGCACGCTGGACTCGATGGTTGGCTTTAAAGATGCGCGATATATGAATTTTGGCAGGACCTCAGCGCGGTTGGACGACGCGCTTAACTTCATACCTGCGAGATTAGCAGTGATGATTTTTGCCCTTGCCGCACTTTTATGCGGTAGGAACCCGCTCCGAACGATCAGGACGATTATTCGTGACCGAGGCAAAAGCGCAAGCCCAAATTCTGGAATATCCATGGCTGCAGTGGCAGGTGCCCTGAACATCAGGCTTGGTGGGGCATGTGAATATGATGGCAAAAAAGTTGACAAGCCCGAGTTTGGTGGAGATAGGAAAGAGCTCGGAATCGGTGATATCGATAGATGCGCTGTCTTTGCCTGTATTTCATCCCTGCTGGCAATTGTGCTTGCAGTACTGTTAAGAATCGGAATTTTTATTCTTATATTACCTCATATAAACACATTACTTTCTGAAAAGATTTACTAAAAAAGCGATGGAAGTTGCGATTGCCGTGATCAGAGAGATTATCGTTGCTACTAAGATTATTATCCTTGCTATCGGGTTGTTTACCCAGATGAATATTATCTTCGCCCAGCTCCACATGAAGTCGGTGAAGCGGCTGAAATCGAACGGAAAGACTTTGTAAAGTTGCCAGAGCACCCATGATGAAAAGAACGCACTTGCTGCCTGCAAGAATCGGCTGGTATTTCTATGACCTATTATTGCTGTAACCAGCGAAACACCGACTCCAACCCACATCATCGCAAAGAAATAGTTTCTCATGCTTCCCTGAAAAGCTGTTGTAAAGAATCCAGTTTCCATTGATTCATGCAGGAAGAAAAAATAGATTATCAGGGCGCCAATGATTGCGCCAATTATGTTACCAATACGATCGCCTATTGTAAGCCATGCTCCTCTTTTTGCCATGTTCACCTCGATTTAAAATTTTCAGAATAATGATAATGCCTTTTCGACGATATTTTGTACTGTAAATCCGAACTTTTCAAACAGAATTCCTGCCGGGGCAGAAGCGCCAAATCTATCAATTGAAATTATGATTCCGTCATCTCCTGCGTATTTATGCCAGCCAAAACTGCAGCCCGCCTCTACAACTATCCTCCTTTTCACCAGTGATGGCAGCACTGACTCCCTGTATTCTTCTGGTTGGGATTCAAAAAGATTCAAGGCAGGCATGCTGATGACTTGTGCGTTAACTCCTTTTTCCTTGAGGATTTTTCCTGCCTTAAGGCATAAGTGTACCTCTGACCCTGTCGCTATCAGCAGGATATCAGGTATTTTTTTCTCAGATTGCCAGAGGATGTAAGCCCCTTTTTCCAACATGCCTGCTGGTGCAAGTGAACTTCGATCCAGGACTGGCAGGTTCTGTCTGGTCAGCACTAGTGCAACTGGCCCCTTTCTATTTTCGATAGCTAGCCTCCAGGCGTCTACTGTTTCAGAGGCGTCGGCTGGTCTTATTACAGTAAGACCGGGAATTGCCCTGAGGGCAGCTAGATGCTCAACTGGCTGGTGGGTTGGGCCGTCCTCTCCAACTCCTATGCTGTCGTGAGTGAATATGAAAATGACGGGTAGCTCCATCAGTGAGGCAAGCCTGATTGCAGGCCGCATGTAATCGGAGAATACCAGGAAGGTACCTCCATAGGGTATAACACCACCATAGACGGCCATGCCGTTTAGTATCGAGCCCATAGCGTGTTCCCTGACGCCGAAATGCATGTTGCGGGAGCCGTAATTTTGAAATTGAAAGTCCCCTTCCGATGTAATATGTGTGTTGTTCGATGGCGCAAGATCTGCGGAGCCTCCAATTAGGTTCCGCACTTTTTCGGCGATAGCATTTAGGGTTTTTCCCGATGCCGCACGTGTTGCCATGGGTTTGTCCTGAGGGCTGAATTTTGGGAGAGCATCATTCCACCCCTCCGGCAATTTTCTTGATAATAAGTCTTCGAATTCTTTGGCGAGTTCGGGGAACTTATTTTTGTATCTTTCGAAGAGCGAGCTCCACTGGGCTTCCGCCTCTCCTCCAATCTCAACGGCTTTTCGGAAATGAGCAAGTGCTTCAGGCGGAATGTAAAAGGAAGGCTCGGCAGGCCAATTAAACGCTTTTTTAATCAGATTAATCTCGTCTTCGCCCAGGGGTGCGCCATGCGCTTCTGCTCTGTCATGTTTGTTGGGGCTGCCGTTTGCGATATGAGTTCGCGCAATTATTAATGATGGCCTGAACTCATTTTTCTGCGCAGACCTGATTGCATTTTCTATCTCATCGATGTCGTCACCGTTTATTCGCTGGACGTGCCATCCATATGCTTTGAATCTCTTATCGACGCTTTCGGTGAAGGCCAGTTCGGTGCTTCCTTCTATTGATATCTTATTGTCATCGTAAATGTAGATGATGTTACCAAGATGAAGATGTCCGGCAAGAGAGGCAGCTTCGTGCGAGATGCCCTCCATCATATCACCGTCACTAGCAATTGCGTAAATGAAGTGATCAATTATCTTAAATTTGGACCTGTTAAATTTTTGTGCCAGGAACTTCTGGGCGATTGCCATGCCAACACCGTTTGCAAACCCCTGGCCGAGCGGCCCTGTGGTGGTTTCAACGCCCGGAGTAAGACTGTATTCCGGGTGTCCCGGGGTAATGCTTCCCCACTGGCGGAAATTTTTTATTTCGTCAATTGAGAGGTCATATCCTGTGAGGTGAAGCAGGGAATATAAAAGCATTGAACCGTGGCCGGCTGAGAGCACAAACCTGTCCCTGTTCAGCCAGGAAGGATTTTTTGGGTTGTGCCTTAAAAATTTTGTCCATAGCACGTAAGCAAAGCTCGCTGCCCCCATGGGCATTCCAGGATGTCCTGAGTTTGCTTTCTGGACAGCTTCTGCCGCTAAAAGTCTTAGCGTGTTGATACAAAGATAGTCTAATTTCTTGCTCAAAACAGGGCTCCTTTTTTGTCAATATTTTACAGGATTTGTGCTGTATTTTTTTAAAGCTGGTATAAATTATTGAAATTAAGTTGTTGGAATGGTTGTTGCTGACGGTTATAGGTTGGGATCATCTGATGTAGATATTGTTTGACATTATCCAGATGTATCCATATCTGCGGCATTCGACGCGGTAATTTCCCGGCGACTCTACCTCATATGTGATGGCGTGGGAATTGTAAAACTTTTTACAGAGCTTCCCATTCTTAAAAATGCTTATATTTGCCTTTTTTGGGACTTTGACCTCAATAAAACATCCTTTTGACAAGTTTACCACACTTCCAGCAGGGAAATATTTAGAGGTTTTGGATTCTGGTGATATATAATTAAATTCGAATTCATTTGCATCACCGCGTCTGTGGTCTAAATTATAAAAACGATGATCCCTTATTGCCTCAATGATCTGTTTTTGTGCAACAACATGATCTTTTGACAAAGGTTCGCTTAAGAGCGTGTGAACCCTTAACGTGTTGAATAAATTCGTGTAAGGGAAGACCTTCAGCTCTCTTTTCAGAAACTTTATTGGAAATCCGTGATTATCGGTAGCAAATATCCCAAAAACCTTTCTTTTCTGGTTTAATTCGTCCCACAGCAATATCGCCTCCGTGGATGGTCTGCTTACTCTGATGTCTGGCAATAAAAATCTGAACAGCTTGTTTGTTTGTGAAAGGCCATTCAACCATTGCATCATGTAGTTCCATATCTCAATTCCATCAAACTCCTGTGTATCCCATTGGTTCCATTCGTGTGATTTGAATTGGGGGATATTTGTGCCGCTGTCATATGGGTGGGCGATTATTCCAATCCCACCGTTGTCGCTTACCTCTTTAACGTATTTCAGTGGAGAAATATTTCTGGGGACCTCTTTTTTTAAGTTAAGCGCGATCAGGTGGTTTTTGTCGTTTTCGTCGCCGATCTCGTATCCCACCAGAATTAAGATGTCGTTGATATACCCGCTCAAGCCGTCCCTAAGAGGCTGTAGTGTCCTGTGGTCAGTCACTATTACAAAATCTAAACCGGCTTTTTTTGCCGACATCGTGATCTCTTTAAATGTACTAGACCCGTCTGAGTAGTTGGAGTGAAGGTGGAATGAACCTTTATAATGATATGCGTATCTGGATTTATCTTTTTTATACATCTTTAAAGTATGAGCGATTTGCTCTGATGCGTTCCGAGTTTTTTCAGTGCTTTCTCCACTGAGGTATTTGAGTAACAGTAGGCACAGCCGTGCGGACATGTATCATATGCCCCGATATCGGTTGATTCGATGCAGCCGCAGCCTTCTCGCGTAGGCTTGTGCTTCTTATTGAGCGGACCTATCTTCTTTCTGAATTCATAGCCGTTAATGTTCACGCACTGCGCCTTAACTATGTTTTTTCCAGTCAGGGATTCATCGCAGCAGCTGTACATTTCAATGCCATAATTCTCAGCGATTTGTGCAAGCGATCTCGAGATATCTATTTTTTCTTCGGGGTCTGGCTCCCAGTACAGGAAGTTATATTTACTTGCAGCTCTTGCCAGGTTCTGGTTGGTTTTTTTGTAAAAAGTGGTAAATGAAAAGTAGCATCGCCTGGTCTTGCCCTTCAACTTCTTGCAGAGGTTTTCGAAGTTTCTGAGATGGAATTTCCTGTCTGTTTTGGTGGTGAGCATGATTGGATCATATCTCCAGTGGAATTTGTGCGGACCATATTGCTTTGCGAGTTTTGAGAACTGTTCAATGGCGACTTCAGTTGAAGGAACATAGGGGTCGAGCGACTTCGGATAGGAATTGATGGTGAAATGGCCATAAAATTCATAGTCTTTTTCAAATAGCTCCTGCATTGGTGTTATGAAGTTGCCATAGTCCCTTGACCAGAACACAAACAGTATAACTTCATCAATTGTTAGCGGAACGCGGTAGATCTGTCCACCAAACGGATTTTTCCAGAGACAGTAACCGTTCTTTATTCGGCTTATTATCCATTCATGATAAAAAGCTGGTATATCAGTTCGCCTGGAAGCAGATATTATTCGCATTTTTGTTATTATTATGTATAGACAATATTAGATAATACTGATGAATTTTAGTTTAATATTTTGATTATTTCATATCTATTCCTTTATTATTTTAATAAAATTTATTGATAGGATTGGAGGGGGTGAAGATGGAGAAGGAGATTGGAAAGGTCGACGATTACTATTCTAAGATTGGAGTAATAACGCTTGAACTGAAAGGAGTGCTTTCTGTAGGAGATAAAATAAGGGTTAAGGGACATTCGACCGATTTTATCCAGGTTGTTGATTCGATACAAATTGAGCACAAACCCGTTTCCAGTGCTAAAGCAGGTGATATGATTGGGATAAAGGTAAATGAGCGTGCAAAAAAAGGCGACATGGTCCTAAAGGTCACGGATGATGAAAAAGAAATGTCCAAGATGTAACACCCTGCTGATCAAAAGTTCGAATTACTGTCACAGATGTGGTGAAAGAGTAACCCCATTCACCGATGGCTTCGGGGCTGTAGAAAAGTCCATGGAGCAGGAGTTGCCCGCAGCTGTGTCAGCTGAAGAGAAGACGGAGGAGATACCTGTATCTGGGGCTGGAGCAGCAATTACTCCTCAGCCTGAGCCTGTTGTTGAAGCTCAGCCGCAGACAGGGTTGTCGTCCGAAGAAGTGCCTTCAGCTTTAGAAGGTGTAAGCACGCAGGCACAATCACAGGGGAGCAGTTCCTGTTTGAAGATATTTATAATCGTGCTGATTGTGGTGATTGGAATTGCCATCGTGTCGCTCTGCGCTTTTGGCGGGTACTATCTCTTTAAAAGCGACCTGATTAGAGGTCTATTTGCTCTCCTGTCTTACTAATTTATCATCCCTGTTCTGGAACCTCGTAAATCAGGGTTTCCGGGTAAAATGCTGCCCACGCAAACCAGAAGTAGACGCTGTGCTCAACGGCATGCAGCTGAGTGCCTTGCAGCGAGCCGGAGGTGGCAACGCCTGTCATGCTCCAGGTCGATCCGGTCTCAGCATCAATTATGTCTTCTTTTGATACTTTAAAATTGATGGTCTTCTCATCGACCGTTCTATAGAAGGCAGCAGCTGTTCCGACATCTTTTGACTCACCGATGATTTTGCTGTCCAGGACGGATATCGTTGATGGCGAAAATAGAACGGTTATATCTTTCCCTGCAAATGTATAGTTTATAGCCCCGACCTTGCTCAGTATGGAGAAGGGGAAGGCCATGCTTTCGCCGTCCGACTGTATTCCAACTACCCTCTCCATTGCAGGAAGTCTGTTGTCAAGGGATCCGTGAAACAGAAAAGGTAAGCTGTTCTTATCGTCATATGCAACGTAAGGGGTCTGATTATAATCAGTTGGTGGGATGGTGTTATTTGAAAGGACAATGCCATCCGGGTAGCTCTCTTTAAAGTCCTTCCACGACGTTACAAGCGCAGGTATCCTGATTAATTGAGTATCATTCAGGTCACCGACAATTGCCCTTCCGGTTAGCTGTTGCCACAGTGTTTCCGTTTGCTTGTCCCACATAAGGAAATTGCTCTTTCGCACAAGACCTGATGGGCCGAAATCAAAGGTCTGTTCATTGACCTTTCTATTGAATACGGCTGCTGAGCTGGTGAGCGGACAGAATGTGACTGCAACCGGAGTGCCTTTTATTATGTCGTTTACAATTTCATGCCTTATCATTATCTTCAATGGATATGCCTTTGCCATATCTCCCGTAACCAGAGCTAATATTGGTTCTTTATCCATGACCCAGGTGTTAGCAGAGGCAACTGGCTCAGATGCTGGATTATCAATCGGCGCGATGCCGTCACGGGCTGAGCCTGTGGTTGTTAACTCCGTTAGATCGATGCTTTTTTTAAGCCAGTTGGTCTTCCAGTCGTCGAACAGGATCAAATTTTCAGCATTTGAACTTTTTTCGGTAGTGTCGGTCTGAGATGTCGATGCTTCAACTGATCCGATTTCCTGGGGTTCATCAATGATGCTTTTTAATTCTGAGCATGCGTTCACACTGACGGCAATGACTGCAAGCGTGACCGAAATTATCAGCGGTTTAACTATTTTGAAGGACATTTAACCTTTTCTAATCAGGCACTTTTTTCTTTCCTTAATGTTAAGTCTAATCTCGGATAATATCATCCCCAAAAATATTAGCGCGCAACCGGCGATGTTTATAGCTGTAAACCGCTCATTTGCGAAGAAAAATGAGAATATCGCGGCAAATACCGGCTCCATGGAGAATATAATTGCCATGCGAACGGGCGGTGTGTAACGCCCTGATATTGCCTGAACCCCAAATGCCAGTGACGTCCCGAATATAGCAGTGTATATCGCAGCAGTTAGCGATGAAACCGAAAAAGAGGCCGTAAAGTTCTCGAAAATTGCAGATAGCATCCAGCAGCCAATTGCCGCAAAAGCAATCTGGATCGTATTTATTATCACCGGATCGATCTCTGATGCATACCTGCCGATCAATATTATGTGTATGGCAAAGGCGATTGCGCAGACCATGGTCATAAGATCTCCGAAAAGCGTCCCCTTGCCCCCTTCCCAGAACAGAAACAAAAGACCCAATACTGCGAACACCACTCCCAATATTGAGTTCAGCTCAGGTATCGACTTAATTATGAAAACGGAAAGTATTGGCACCAGCACAACGGACATTGCGGTTATGAAGGCAGCCCGTGATGAAGTGGTATATTTGAGGCCAACTATCTGAAAAATAAAGCCAAGGAAAAACGATAAGGATATAAACAGATTTCCGGGCAGGTCCTTTTTTCTAAGTTTTTTTATTCTTATGATAAAAAAAGGCAGCATGACCAGTAAAGCAATTGAAAACCTGACAGCCAGGAAGGTAAGAGGGTCGGAATTGTATAAAGCCCCTTTTGAAATAAAAAAGGTTGACCCCCATATGGCTGTCATTAACAGCAGCGATATATCGGAAGTTATCTGTTTAACACGGTTGCTTTTCGCATCCATAATATTTTCGGGTAATTGTAGAATAAATCCAGTTCAAGTTTATTGAAATGACGCAAATATTTATTTAGATCTCATGAATTTTTGATATGTTAGCATAAAAGGGTTGATAACTAGAAAAAGCAAAATTATTATTAGATAAAAAATGGAGGATAAAATGGCTGTAATTACGCTTTCCAGACAAAAAGGTTCGAACGGATATTACATTGCGGTAAAGGTTGCGGAACTGCTTAGATACAGAAGTGTGGGCAAGGACGAACTACTGGAGCTGGCAAAGGAATATGGGATATTGCCAAGGCGGTTTGAGATGTTGGATGAAAAGAACCCCGGCTTCATTGTAGCAAGTTATAAGAGTGAGTATATTGGTGCGATGAATAAGATCATCAGGCAGATCGCACAGGAGGATAACGTCGTCATAAGGGGGCGGGGTTCCGAGGCGATAACACAGGACTTTAAGAATGCGCTGCACATAAGAGTGGTTGCTCCAATCGAGCTGAGGATTGAGAGGATAAGGAATACCTATAAAACCCCGTACAATGAGGCAGCCAATATGGTCAAGACAAGCGATGAAAACCGCTCGCAGTACATCAACGTTTTTTATTCCGTTAACAGGAGAAGGCCGTTCCCATACGACTTTGTCATTAATACGAAGTACATAGATGTGGACTCGGCTGCTGAGTACATTGTCATGATCGCTAAAAGTCTGCCAGAAAGACAGGAAAAATACGCAAAGGAGATGTTCTCCTTTGCGCTGTAGCGAACTTAATTGTTAGGGTGGAGTAAGGAAAATTTATTTTGACTTTTTAGTTGCTGAGATCGGCAGCACAATAACAAAATTAAATGCGCTCAATTTAGTCAGAGAACCTGGTGAACCGGATTTTTGCCTGAAGCTGATTGGAAATTCCAGCCATCCCACTACCATAGCTGACGGCGATGTAAGGATTGGACTAAATGGATGCCTGCAAAAACTTGCCACTATGCTGGGGCTTCAAGATGAAAAGGAGATCAGTTGGGGGGAATTTCACGCTTCATCAAGCGCTGCTGGCGGTCTTCGGATTACGGTTCATGGACTCGTCATGGATATGACTGCAAGGGCGGCGAAAGAAGCCGCGCTTGGGGCAGGTGCTATTGTTAAAAAAATAACTGCGGGACTGCTGAGCCAGAGAGATATTCGTGAGATTGAATCAATAGATCCCAACCTGATTATATTGGCTGGTGGCATTGATTTTGGTGAGAAGGATACGATAATTGAAAATGCCAGGCTTTTGTCAACTCTAAGGACTCAGGCACCGGTGATATTTGCCGGCAATTGTGCTGCGAGCGATGAGGTTGCTTTGTTGTTGAGGAATGCTGGGAAGAAGGTCGTGATCGCAGATAACTGTTATCCGAATATAGATGAATTTAACATTGAGCCAACGCGGCGTGCCGTACATACTGCATTTGAGGAGAACATAGTAAAAGCGTCAGGCATGGATAAGATTAGAGAGTTGGTAGATTCGAAGATCATCCCAACGCCTGCTTCGGTAATGAATATTTCCGGCATACTTGCAGGTGAAATTGGCGATCTGACGGTCATAGATATTGGGGGAGCAACGACTGATGTTCACTCGATTACTGATGGTTCGGAGAGGATAAGATCGTTAATGTTCTCTCCTGAGCCCAGGGCGAAACGGACTGTCGAGGGGGATATAGGCGTATACGTTAACCTGAAAAACCTGGTCATGGCCATTAAAACCCAGTATGCTGGTGATAAGGAGGCGGTCGAGCTGGTTGAAAAGATTGATGATCAAGTTGGTAACGGGCCGCTGCCATGTAACGAGGAACAGGTAAAGCTGTACGGAGAGCTGGCCAGATTTGCCTGTTTGATAGCCATGGATAAGCATGCGGGGGGCATAAAGGAGTATTTTGGCTCTTACGGTAAGAAACAGGTGGCCTACGGCAGAGATTTGACTGCAATAAAATATTTAGTTGGTACCGGCGGGCTGTTATCCAGGAACCGATATGGTTATATAGCATTGGAATCTGTGATCAAAAGGCAGGCTTCAAACAGGCTTTACCCTCCGGCCGATGCAAAAATATTGATTGACGGCATGTATCTGTTCTCAACCCTTGGTCTTCTGACAGATGAATATCCCCGGGAATCGATCAGGCTTGCATGTGAAAGTATGGGAATAACAGTGGGGAAGGAAGAACTGAATTGAGTTATCCGAGGTTGCATATCGATAAGCGTAAAGTATTTGAGAACGCACGGTTTGTGGTCAGTATTTGCAAGAATCTGGGGATTGAAGTCGTGGGCGTCACAAAAGCCACGTGCGCTAACAGGGATGTAGCCCACGCAATGCTTGCCGCGGGGGTGAGTTCCCTGGGGGATTCCAGGATTAAAAATCTTGCAAAGTTAAAAAGGGAGTTCTCTGGCATAAAAACCATGATGTTGAGGATTCCCTCGATATCTGAGGCAGAAAGGGTCGTGGCCTATGCTGACTGCAGCCTTGTATCCGAGATCAACACCGTGAAGGAGCTTAACAGACAGGCCCATATCCTTGGCAAAAAGCATGAAATTATATTGATGATCGAGCTTGGAGATTTAAGGGAAGGGGTTATGCCTGAGGATGCGTTTGAATTTCTAAAGGAGTGCAGCAGGTTTGATAACATAAGAGTTGCAGGTATCGGCACGAACCTGGCTTGCTATGGTGGGTTAATTCCTACGGTTAAAATATTAATGAAGCTGGTTGAGATAAAGATCAAGGCATCCGTTAACTTCGGTATAGATTTGGGATTAATATCAGGAGGCAGCAGCAGCAGTTTGCCGCTTGTTTATGAAGGAACGATACCTGGCGAGGTAAACCAGCTCAGGATAGGTGAGTCAATTCTACTTGGAGTTAACGTTGTCGACAGGAAGCCGTTTTCAGGGCTTCATCTTGATGCGTTTGTGATTGAGGCTGAAGTTATTGAGTTTAAGAAGAAACCTTCAAAACCCGTTGGGAATATAGGCCTGGACGCTTTTGGCAGTATCCCATTATTTGATGATAGGGGTGAGATGTACAGGGCTATCTGCGCAATAGGGCGTCAGGATGCGGTCCTGGAGGGTCTAAGACCTCTGGATCACAGGCTTGAGGTGTTAGGTGGTTCAAGTGACCACCTGATTCTTGCAGCGACAGGTGGCATGGATGTTAAGGTTGGTGATGTCGTCCGTTTTATCCCGAACTACAGCGCGCTGCTCGCGGCCTTTACGTCTGATTACGTGGAGAAAGTGGTAATTTAGCATTCTTGTTTTGAGATATAATAGTCAAGTAAATTTCAAAGGAGATGGGGAAATGGATTATGGTATGGCGTTTAGATACCTTTTTAATGATAAAAGGCGTGTACAGAAGCTGCTTCTGGGCGGCTTGATTATGCTTGTGCCCATTTTGAATTTTGTAATCGGCGGCTATTTGATCCAGGTGATAAAAAATATCAGGGATAAGCTTGAGTATCCTCTGCCTGAGTGGGGAGAGGAGTTCGGGGCAAGATGGGTAAAGGGTCTTCTACTGTACGTGATAATGTTTATATATATGATCCCGCTTTTTGTCCTCCAAATGATTCCGATTATGATAATCATTCCTACGATGATTACGACGATCAGCACGGGAGTTTTGGCTGGAGCTAATCAAAATGCTGTTCCTGAAGCGTTAGCGGCAATTTTTGGCGGGATTGTGGGTGCGATGGGATTCATTTACGTGATCGCCTTTATAATTTTCTTTCTAATCTCATTTGTTTATATTCTTGCATTTAATTATTTCATTAATTCTGTTGTAACCAGGTTTGCAATAACAGGCAAATTTAAAGAAGCATTTAATTTCAAGGAGCTTTTCAACTACATAAAGATTGACCCAAAGAAGTACACCCTTACATGGCTTATAGTGATTGGAACTTTTATTGGAGTTTATATTGCCGCCATGATTGTCAACGTCGTGATAAGTGTTGTTGGTATTGTTCCGGTTGTGGGCTGGTGTTTGAGCGTACTTCTTGTCCCGATTATCATATACGCAATGGGTGTTTTTATTTTCTATGCTATGAGCGTACAGGGTAATCTGTTGGGACAGCTGTATAACACGATCTCTCCCGAGGGCATAAAATAAAAATCGGTGGATCTTAATTTTAAACAGGATTAATACAGGACCGCGTCCAGGAAAGTCTTTGTCCTGGGATGCTTGGGATGCTCAAATATCTCCGAAGCCAACCCTTCTTCAACGATCAGGCCTTCGTCCATGAATATGACATGCGATGCAACCTCCTTCGCAAACCCCATCTCATGGGTCACGACAAGCATGGTCATTCCGCTTCTCGCAAGGTCCTTCATCACGTCCAGCACCTCTTTTACAAGTTCCGGGTCAAGGGCTGATGTGACTTCATCAAACAGCATTGCGTCAGGGTTCATTGCAAGTGCGCGGGCAATTGCAACCCTTTGTTTTTGACCGCCGGAGAGCTGGCTTGGATATGAATCTATCTTATCCTTAAGGCCGACCTTTGTGAGTAATTTTACGCCAATATGTTTAGCTTGCTCTTTCCTCATCTTCAAAACCTTGATCAGCGCAATAGTTACGTTTCCAAGCGCTGTCATGTGAGGGAAGAGATTGAAACCCTGGAATACCATACCTATCCTCTGTCTCACCTTATTTTTATTGATCCCGGGGGATGTTATCTCTTGATCTTCAAGGTAAATTCTTCCGGATGTGGCATCCTCAAGCAGGTTTATGCATCTCAGAAGAGTGCTCTTTCCTGATCCGCTTGGGCCAATTATTACCATCACCTCACCCTTGTTCACTTCGAGGTTTATCCCCTTTAGGACGTGCAGGTGACCGAATTTCTTGTGCAGATCAACTGTCTTTATCAACTTTCACCTTTTTTTAGTTTCTTTTCCAAATAACCCACGAGTCTTGTCAGCGGAAGCGTTATGATGAGATAGATTATCGCCGCTGCCGTCAATGATGAGGGATTCAGTTTCCAGGTCATCATCTCTTTGGACGTCCTCAGCAGCTCGGCTATCGCAATTACCGATAAGAGGGAAGAGTCCTTGATCAGGGCTACGAGTTCGTTGGTGAGCGGAGGCAGAACTCGCCTTATGGTTTGCGGTATTATCACGTATCTCATTGTTTGAATATATGACATACCCAGTGATCTGGCAGCCTCTAGCTGTCCTTTCTCAATTGATTCGATGCCGGCTCTGAAAATTTCGGACACATATGCCCCGCTGTTCAGGGATAGGGCAACGATGCCGGCAAGAGGGGCAGGCAGGTTTATTCCAACATATGGAAGTGCGTAATAGGTGAAAATAATTTGCATTAGAAGAGGGGTTCCCCTGAAGATATCAACGTATGCGATAATGAACCAGCTTATCACCTTTGTTTTACTAACGCGTATTACTGAGGCGACGAGACCTATAATAATTCCAAAAAACTCCGACGAAGCCGAAAATATTATGGTGAGCAGGGCTCCCTTTAGTAGAAAAGGGAGTACCTCTATTATTACTTTTATAGAGAAATACTTTTGTAATAGGTCTTCTATGCCCTGCATCTATTAATACTTTTTTTGAATGACTGTTCCATCAAGATTAAAGTTGATCTTGCATTTTGACAATAAAAATTGGGCGGGACCACGCCCGCCCAATTTCGTTAAATGAATGATTATTTCTCCCCAAACCACTGTGCGTAAATGGTGTCATAGGTGCCGTCGTCAGACAAGCTTTGAAGCGCGCCGTTTACTGCCTTTAGAAGCTCCGGGGTATCTTTTGCAAAAGCAATGCCCAGTTCTTCATTCGTAGTTATCACAAATGCGACCTTTAATCCCTTATTACTCTTTGCATATGAATATCCGACATATGAATCGCAGATTACGGCATCTGTTCTTCCGGCTTTTAGGTCTTCAAATGCAAGCAGTATGTCATCGTATGTGTTAACCGTTAAGCCCTTGATCTCCTTAGCCGCGAGTTCACCTGTTGTACCGATCTGAACTCCGGCTTTCTTCCCATCCATTTTTTCAGTTGAATCGACTAGCGCATCATCCCGCATTGTCACTGCCTGATCGGTTTTGTAGTACGGAATGGAGAAGTCCATTTCCTGCTTTCTTTCATCGGTGATCGTGATTGATGATATCGCTATATCGAATTTGTGGGCGATGAGGGCGGGGAATAGGCCGTCCCATGCAGTATTTTGATAATCGAGCTCAAGGTTCAGCTTATCGGCGATGGCCTGAGCCATGTCAACATCAAACCCAACTATCTTATCTCCCTCAACGAATTCCATCGGGGGCCATGTTGCATCGCTGCCGACCGTTAGCACGCCAGGCTTGATAGTCGGAGGCGGTACTATTTCAACTTCTTTGGTTTCCTCGGCTTTTGTCTCCTGTGCCGTTGTCTCCTCTGTTTCGGTGGTTACCTGTTTAGCACATGAAGACAGCAATAAGGTAGTGAAGAGCAGAAAAACTCCGATTATTAGCAAAGACTTATTTCTCATCAATATATACCCCCTGTTCTCAAAGTTTTTATTGGGGGTATTATACAATATTAGTATTAAATTCAATCAATTTTTAAAATTTCTGCGGAATTGCAGTGCGCGCACTTCAGGGGGATGACGTCAGCCCATCCGTCTTTGTCGTTCATATAATATGACCAGGTGAATGTCTCATCCTCGTATTGTGTGATCTTTGCCATGCCTTCTTCCTTTACTCTTCCCTCAAACTGATCGACGTTGCCGCATTCCTTGCACTTATACATGCTGCCTCCATTATGTAATTACAAGTTATTATAGGTTATTATGTTCAGATGTCAACGATAAAATCGGTTGAAATGCGAACAATTGTTTGTTATAATTCTGAGTCACCATTGTGCTTACACTGGGCATTTTGGTAAAAGATGCGGTAGTGGGGGGCAGACAGAGATGCCGGAAAGAAGGATTCTACACGTGGATATGGATGCATTCTTTGCTCAAATAGAGCAAAGGGACAATCCAAAGCTCAGGGGCAAGCCGGTCATAGTTGGGGGGCCCCTTAACCGCGGTGTTGTTTCCTCCGTCTCGTATGAAGGAAGGCCATTTGGGGTGCGCTCGGGCATCCCGCTTTATAAGGCAAAGAGGCTCTGTCCGGATGCTATATTGCTCCCTGTTGACATGGAGAAGTATCTTCATGCGTCAAGAATGATCAGGAACATATTTTGCAGGTTCACACCGCTTGTGGAGATGGTCAGTTGTGATGAGGCCTACCTTGATGTTACCGGGTGCGAACGGCTTTTCGGACATGTTGTTGATATGGCAAGAAGGATAAAAGCAGAGATAATGACTGAGCTCAACCTTACCGCTTCCGTCGGTGTTTCTTATAATAAATTTTTTGCCAAGCTGGCTTCGGACATGGAAAAGCCCGATGGACTGGTCGTCATACTCGATGATAACTTTAAGGAAAAGATCAGAGACATGCCGGTGTCAAAGCTCTGTGGCGTGGGGAAGGCATCGGAGATGAAATTACTGCATATGGGGATAAGGACGGTTGGGGAACTGGCAGCAACGCCGTTGTCATTAATAGAGAGCGCACTTGGCAGGCCGGGCAGGCAGCTTCATCAGATGGCTAATGGGGTGGACGATAGAGCGGTGGTGCCGTTCAGTGATCCTAAGTCGATTGGAAGGGAGGTCACGTTTGGTGAGGATCTGCGAGCAGGCGATGAGGCTGTGATTGATAAGCTGCGGTTTTTGAGCGAGCGCGTTGCAAGGAACCTTCGCATGGAGGGTTTCAAGGCGCTTACCGTTGCTGTCAAGATCAGGTATTCCGACTTCAGGACGATATCACGTGCCGAGACGTTGAAGAAACCTACCAATATTGGAAAGGATATTTTTGCAGTAGCGTTATTGCTGTTGGGCGAATCCGTCAACAGTGAGCAGATGCTCAGGCTGATTGGGGTTTCTGCCTCAAACCTGATACCATGTGACGGACTGGAGAACATTTCCCTTTTTGGCAATGATGAGAAAGTAGATAGGCTTGAGGAGGCGCTTGACAGGCTGAATGCCAGGTTTGGTGATAAGGTCAAAAGGGGCAAGATAATAATGAGAAGCGAATATTTTCCCGTTAGTGCAGTGCGAGAGCAGGAAGAGAAATAGTCGTGTATATCTATCTCTGTTTTTTTACCATCGAGAGAGCATATCTCTCCCACTTATAACTCCTGATTATCATCAGGAGGAAGCGCCAGGTATCACGCACAGGTTTTATTCGGCTTTCCCTTTTTTTAAAATATACGGTTGATATGGGGACGTGCTCAATTTTGAATCCGTTCCAGCTTGCCCGCATTAAAAGCTCATTCTCGCTGTCAAATCGCCTGGTTTCTAATATTATTGATGAAAGAACTTTTGTCGAGATATATCTGTAACCGCATTGAGAGTCTTTTATCAACTGATGAGCTCTTCTTGAGATAATCTTTGATGTGAATATATTTGTAAGAAGCCTGTGAAAGGGCATCCCTTGTGTGTTTTCCATCCGATTGCCAAGGATTATGTCCGGGTCTCTGTCAATAAGAATGGATAGAAAGTGATTCAGTTCAGATGGAAGGTGCTGTCCATCGCCGTCCATGGTAATGACGCCATCATATCCGTGTAATTTTGCGTAGCTAAAGCCGGTCTTGAGCGCTGCGCCCTTGCCCTGGTTTTTATGGTGTAAAATTACTTTAGCGCCGCTTTGTCTTGCGATCCTGACTGTTTCATCTAAGGATCCATCATCAACGACGATTACGTCATCGATTATCTTTATTATCTCCTGGATTATATTGCCGATGGTATCCTGCTCATTATAAGCAGTTATCAGCACCATTATCTTTTTTTTCATATGGCGTTCTTATTGCCCAAAAATATTAACCAACAAAGGCAAAAATAACAACTCAGAAATATTTTACTTTTCTCATGAATGGAAACCTCATTTGTTGTGATGAATATAGTATGCACTCAGGTGTTATAATTAGCTTGAAATTATTGGAGCGCGTATTGAAATTAGTAAAATCGTTTTTATTTTTATTCTTTTGTGTTTTGCTGATATCCTTTTTATCACCTGATAAAGTCTCTGCAGATCAACCTGAATCCAGCGTGGTTTTAGTGAAAATATCGGGAGTTATCGATCCTGCGATTGCTATTTTTGTGGGAAATTCAATAGATAGAGCAGTGGAGATTAGTGCCCAAGCCATAGTTGTGGAGATGGATACGCCCGGTGGTCTTGATGCTTCTATGAGGACGATCATTCAGAAGTTCATAGATGCTAAATTACCGATTATTACCTATGTTTATCCACAGGGAGCGAGGGCAGCTTCAGCAGGGACCTTTATTAGTTATGCTTCGACGGTGAGCGCGATGGCACCGGCAACATCCATTGGTGCGGCACATCCTGTTTCCTTCTCCGGTGAAATTTCAAAGGAGATGGACCAGAAGATAACGAACGATGCGATATCCTATTTGAAAAATTTGGCTACGATCAGAAATAGAAATTCAGAAATTGTTGTAGATCTTGTAAAGGAGAGCGCATCTTTGACATCAGAGGAAGCTATTAGTAAAGGTGTGATAGATGTAATTGCAGACGATTTAAATGACCTGCTTTTGGAATTAGATGGTCGCGAAGTTGTTCAGGGAAGCAACAAATTTGTCTTGAGAACTGCAAATGCAGATGTCGTGGAGATTGAAATGCCTCTTGCGCTGAGGCTTCTTCACATCCTTGCGGATCCAAATATAGCATATCTGCTCATGATGTTCGGCGTTTATGGGATAATTTATGAGTTTGCAAGCCCTGGCCTCGGATTCTCCGGCATAGGCGGAGCTATCTGCCTGATACTGGCTCTGTATTCATTTCAGGTTCTCCCTGTTAACATTGCGGGATTGGCGCTTATAATACTGGCATTAATTCTCTTTATTGTTGACATAATAGTTCCAAGTCATGGTATCCTGACTGCAGGTGGTGTGATCGCAATGATATTTGGTTCGCTGATATTAATAAATTCTCCAACTCCGTACCTGAGAGTTGCCCCGGCTCTAATTATCGGCATCTCACTTGCGACTGCAGTATTTTTCTTTTTTGCCCTGCGGGCAGTATATAAGGCACATAAGGCAAAACCGACAACTGGAAAGGAGGGAATAACCGGGGAGATAGGTGAGGCCAGGGAAGATATGAATCCTGAGGGGTTGGTCTTTGTTCAGGGTGAGCTATGGATGGCAACTTCTGAAGAAGAAGATATAATTAAGGGTGATAAGGTTATCGTTAAGAATGTGGATGGCCTTAAACTAATAGTTAGCAAAATAAACAAAAAGAAGGAGGTCTAAATGCAAGGATTCGTAGTTTTTATCATATTGATGATCATCGCCTTTATCCTCGTGTTTTTCATTCTGCTCCCATCTGCAGTTAAAGTATTGCGTGAATACGAGAGGGGAGTGATTTTCAGACTTGGGAGGTTAAGAGGCCCAAAAGGACCGGGGTTGATCCTGATAATTCCATTTATCGATAGGATGATAAGGGTTGAGCTGCGGACGGTTACGCTTGAGATAGCACCTCAGGACATAATCACCCGTGATAATGTAACGGTAAAGGTGAATGCAGTTGCTTATTTCAGGATTTTTGATCCGTCCAAAGCAATAGTTGCAGTTCAGAATTATTATCAGGCTACCACGCAGATTTCGCAGACCACGTTGAGGAGCATTCTAGGGCAGTCAGAGTTAGATGAGCTGTTGGCGCACAGGGAAATGCTCAATGAAAAGCTGCAGAAGGTTATCGATGAGCAGACTGAGCCGTGGGGTATTAAGGTTTCAATCGTTGAGATAAAAGATGTTGAGATACCTCAGGACATGCAGAGGGCAATGGCGCGTCAGGCCGAAGCGGAAAGGGAAAGAAGGGCAAAAATAATAAACGCACAAGGTGAATTCCAGGCGGCTGAGAAGCTGGCTATGGCAGCAGATATAATCTCCAGGAACCCCGCAGCCCTGCAGCTCAGGTATCTGCAAACCTTAGCGGAGGTTGCGACAGAGAATAACTCCACCACCATATTCCCGATCCCAATAGACATAATAAAGCCGTTTATGAATATGTGGCAGAGTAAATCAAAAGAAGAAAAATAATAGCGAATATATCATAATCTTAAAAGCATCTGCTTATTAAGTCATTACAGATCTTTTCATATCTGTAAATTAAGCCTGTGGTATTATCTGGATATGCAAAAATCAGCCTTAAACTGTAAATATTGTGATTATGGGAAGAGATGCGCGGAAAGAGGCAGGGAATGAGCAGGGAGAAAGTAGTAATCATGGGAGCAGCGGGTCGCGATTTTCACAATTTTAATGTGTATTTTCGCGACAATCAGGATTATGAAGTCATCGCGTTTACAGCAATACAGATACCCAACATCGAATCGCGCACATATCCACCTGAGCTTTCCGGAAAGCTCTACCCAAACGGCATACCGATCTATCCCGAATCTGATCTGCCGATGATAGTGAAGAAATTTAATATTAACAAAGCAGTTTTTGCGTACAGCGATGTTTCGCAAGGCTACGTAATAAAAAAGGCTATTTGGGTACTCTCGATGGGGCCTGATTTCATGCTGATGGGGCCTAAGTCAACAATGTTGAAGGCAAAGAGGCCGGTAATATCGGTTTGTGCTGTGCGGACGGGATCAGGGAAGAGCCAGACGACAAGCAAGATCTGTGAATACCTGAAGGAGCTTGGCATGAAGGTTGTCATAGTTCGACATCCGATGCCGTATGGAGATTTAAGCAAGCAGGCGGTGCAGCGGTATCAGACACTGGCTGATCTGGACAGATATGAATGCACGATAGAGGAAAGGGAGGAACACGAACAACATATAGAACACGGTATAGTTGTATATGCCGGGGTGGATTACCAGAGGATTCTGGAAATGGCTGAAGGTGAGGCTCAGGTCATAATCTGGGATGGGGGCAACAATGACTTCTCCTTTCTCAGACCTGATCTAAATATAGTGGTTGTCGATCCGCTCAGGCCTGGTAACGAGATCAGCTATTATCCTGGGGAGATGAATCTGAGGACGGCAGATGTAATAGTGATAAACAAGGTTGACAGCGCCAGGCCACAGGATCTGGAGACGGTAAAAAATAATATTGCCGGCGTTAACCCGAATGCAGTTGTCATTGAGGCAACGTCCCCGATATTTGTACCGGATGGTGAGAAAATAAAGGGCAGAAAGGTACTGGTGGTTGAGGATGGCCCAACATTAACGCATGGTGAGATGAAGTTCGGGGCAGGGGTCGTGGCAGCCATGAAGTTTGGTGCTGAAGAGATAGTTGACCCCAGGCCATTTCTATCAGGTAGCCTGATTGATACGTTCAGGGATTACCCGGATATAGGTGCGCTTTTGCCCTGTATGGGTTACGGATCAAAACAGATACACGACCTTGAGGAGACCATAAACAGGTCAGATGCGGAGGTTGTTATAATCGCCACACCGATAGACTTAAACAAGCTCATAAGAATCAATAAGGAGACCGTCCGCGTGCGGTATGAGCTGGGCGAGGAAGCCTCCGAAAAGTTAAGGTCTGTAGTAAAGAAATTTATACTTTCGTAAGCCAGTTTGAATATTTTTTTATCTTCCCGCGGACAACGTCAAAATAGAGCTGCATGATATTTTTCGTCAGCTTTCCGATCTTGCCGCTGCCAACGCTTCTGTGATCAACCTCCAATATCGGGGAGACCTGAGCCCCTGTTCCCACAAAGAACATCTCGTCTGCTGTGTAGAGTTCTGTGCGGTCTATCTTTCTTTCCACCGTTTCTATCCCTAATTCGTTCTGGCAGAGCTCAATTATTGTCCTTCGGGTAATGCCCTCCAGTATGTCATCAGTAGTTAGCGGTGTGTGTAATTTATTATCCTTGACAAGGAAGAGGTTCATAGCACTTCCCTCTGACACGTGGCCGTCCTGGGTCAGGACTATTGCTTCGTCATAGCCATTGAGGATCGCTTCTGTCTTTTGCAGGGCTGAGTTGACATAAGATCCAGCGATTTTACCGCGCGCCGGCAAAGCATTATCCGAAACACGTTGCCAGGAAGAGACGCATACCTTTATCCCGTTCTCGGTGTCTATGTAGTCTCCCATTGGGATCGTGTATATGAAGAAGTCATCCTCAAGCCCGATGAGCTTTGGGCCAATGGCGAGGCTGCTCTTGTATGCATAGGGCCTTATGTAGTAATCCTCGTTGTAGTCCTCTTTTTTGCATAGTTTTAGTGTCGTTTCTATCAGTTCATCGATATCATATTTTAGGTTTATCATCATGATCTTGCAGTTGAATAACATTCTTTCATAATGTTCGCGTATTCTAAAAATATATGAAGATTTTTCGCTCTCGTTCCAATAACCCCTGATCCCTTCGAAGACCGCAGTACCGTACTGCAGGGAATGTGTCCTGATGTTCACATTTGCGTCGTCGATGTTAACCATATCCCCACGAAAATATGCGAATTGAGGTTTTTGCATTTTTACTCACTCCTGGCTATCCAAACAATTTGTGTAATTTTAATTGAGTATATAATTCTATTCAAATTATTGTTATTGTTTAATCAGCTTTTATATTCTGAATCAATTTTTAAATTTACAGTTGAGGTTTAATTGAAGCGCGATATTCTGTCAAGTATTGAAGAGCTGATTTTTAACGCGTACATCAGGATTAATACCGTGTTATCGGATGATGTTAAATCGGCGATCGAGCGTTCTTTAAAGAAAGAGAGCTCGGCGAGAGCAAGGGAGGTACTGCGAATAATCCTGAAGAATGGTGAGGTCGCCAAAAATAATAATGTCCCTCTCTGCCAGGACACAGGTGCGGCGCTGGTTGACTTCAATCTTGACTCGGTGCCCAAAAATGAGCTTCTTGATTGCGCGGACAGGGCAGTTAGCAGGGCAGTGGAGGTCGGGAAGCTCAGGCCATCGATCGTTAAGGCTGCGTTGACCTTGCGCGAGAACACTATGCATAATACCCCTGTTTTTGCTACGTTTAATGCAGTCATCGGCAAACCGCAAGTTTACGTTATGGCAAGAGGAGGAGGAAGTGAGAACGCAGGAGCGCTCTTCAAGATGAACCCGACGACAAATCAGCAGGAGATCGAGGATATTGTACTGAAGTACGTCTGTAAGGTAGCGCCGAAAAGCTGCCCCCCGCTTGTCATCGGCATTTGCGTTGGTGGGATGTCAGAACAGACCGTATTGTATTCGAGGTTCGCCCTGTTCAGAGAGGTTGGGAGCTCAAATCCAAATTCAATGCTGGCAGCGATGGAAAAAGATATGCTGGATAGGATAAACAGCCTTGGCATAGGTCCGGGAGGAACGGGTGGAGCGACGACAGCGCTGGCGGTTCACATCTGCGAGCTCCCAACGCATATTGCCTGTCTTCCGGTTGCTGTATCTGTTTGCTGTCATTCGCTTCGCAGGATAATCATTAATCTGCCAGAGGGGTAGGTTGGATGGAGTACGTGAAATTACCGCTTTCCAGGAAAAGAATATCTGAGTTTAAAGCAGGGGATACGTTTAGTATAACAGGTGAGATCCTGGTCGCAAGAGACCTCGCGCATAAAAGGCTGCTGGAAGATGTCGAAAAAAAACAGATGCCTGTGGTTTTAAAAGGTGCTGTTATTTACTACTGCGGTCCGACCTCCTTGCTTTTAAAGGAAGGTGTCGGTTCTGCTGGTCCGACCACCAGTTCAAGGATGGATCCATTTGCACCTAAACTCTATGATCTGGGAGTCGCGGCTACGATAGGTAAGGGGCCACGATCGCTTCGGGTTGTTGAGAGCATAAAAAGAAATAAAGCGTTATACCTGGTTACGATTGGGGGAGCGGGTGCATATTTGGGCCAGTTTATAAAACATGCCAGAGTACTGGCATACGGCGAGCTCGGACCGGAGGCGCTCATGTCTTTTGAAGTGGTTGACTTTCCGGTTTGGATTGCCATAGACACTAGCGGGGATTCGATTTTTTCTTGTAACAATGCTGGATAGAGATATACGGATTTTGTCCAAAAAACTGCCGTCAAGATCATTTCTGGCGAAAGATGGTGCCAGCGAGCTATCGTGCAGGGATAGGGAGCTGATGCTCAAATGGCCCCTTCAATATGCAAAAAGCATGCTTTCAGACTGTCAGTTCTGTGAATTCAGATGCCGCGTGGACAGGACAAATGGCAAATACGGTAATTGCGGGGTATCGGATACATCGAGGGTTTCGTCTGAGTTCCTCCATTTAGGTGAAGAGACTGAGCTTATTCCCTCACACACCATATTTTTCAGCGGGTGCAATTTCAAATGCGTTTTCTGTCAGAATCATGATATATCGACGCAGCCGCTTGCCGGCATAAGGATCGAGGAGGATGAGCTGGCGGAGATAATCCTGAGGCGAAACAGGCAGGGGTCGAGGAATGTAAACATGGTTGGCGGTGACCCGATCCCAAATCTGCACTTCATAATGTCCCTGGTTTCCAGGTTTGACGAAAACTTTAAATACCTACCTGTGGTGTGGAACTCCAACGTGTACCACACCCCGGAGGCGTCTCAGGTACTTGACCATTTTGTCGATGTTTACCTTGCTGACTTTAAGTATGGAAATGACGATTGCGCAAGGCGACTTTCAGGAGTTAAGAACTATTTTGAGGTCGTCACGAGGAACCTGTGTCATGCGGATGCGCATGCCAATATCATGATCAGGCATCTCGTGTTGCCCAACCATCTGAAGTGCTGCAGCGAACCTGTTTTGCGGTGGGTTAAGGAAAATCTCCCGAACTGTTATTTCAACCTCATGTTTCAGTACAGGCCGTGCCATCTTGCTCATAATTATCCTGAGATTGCAAGGCCTCTAAACGAAGATGAGATTCGCGCGGCGACTCTGCTTGCAAAAAAGATCAAAGTGGAAGTCCGCTAATTTATTTTTTGGCTGGCTTATTTGGTGAGACCGCCAGTTAGTATATTCTTTCAAGTGAATTAAGCAGAAAGCTCATCATCCTGCCTGATGGAATGTCATTGGTCAGGAACCAGATCCTGGTGTACCCGGTGTGAATATCTAGCTTCAGGCAGATTTTTATCCTTGCGGATCTTCTTATAAAAGTGATGGTGTTTTTTGCCCTCTTGCGTTCCTCGTATCCAAGCTTCTCAAGCTGGCGATAAATAATCCCAGAGAGCTTTTGTGGATTCAGTCTAAGGTATCTGGTGCCGAAGAAAATTTGGTTTACCTCACCTTGCTAAAATGATTGCATATACAATTATTTTGTATGTAGACTTATGAAAAGTAAAACATGATCATCAAAAATTAACCAGGAGTTCAAATTGGATCTTAAGGACAAAATTTTGGAGATGAGCAAAAGTTTTCCTGCACCGTTCAGGGCAGAGAAGGACGGAAGTCTGTCACTTGAGTTCATCGTGGCTGAGCGGAAAGTGTTTCTGTCTAAGAAGACGCTGAAGTACAGGGCAAGGTTAAGGGTCAACGATGAAAATAAAGTGATCAACTTCTTTGAGATCCTTAAGGAGTCAGGCGCGGGTTTATCTTCAGGTGATGATATGAGCCCCGGGTTTGGGTTTAAAACCGAGGTCTCGAGGATCAGCGGGAAGGAGCGGGAAGGGAATATAGCCGAGCTTTCCACGCTCTTTGGCAAGGAATATAAATATTCCTTTGATTTCGGGAGCATACGAAATGCCGTAAAAGAGGAGGCCGAAAAGCTCGGATACGGCATGAATATCGTGCTGCTTGAAAGAAACGTTTAAATGGCTTTTGATTTTTTGTTCACAGCAAAAGGGTGTTAACGGTGTATCTGATGGTATGAAGTTAAAGGAGAGGTGTCATGAATCTTAAGACGCTGTATAAGATAAGTTATGGTATGTACGTCATAAGTTCGAGGAAAGGCGATAAGTTAAATGGTCAGATTGCAAATACCGTCTTTCAGGTGACATCAGACCCTCCTGCTGTGGCAGTGTGTATAAACAAGCAAAACTTGACATGGGAGTGCATAAGCGAAAGCAAGGCGTTTTCTGTCTCGATACTTTCAGTTGATACTCCATTAAATTTCATCGGACTGTTCGGCTTTAAGGGCGGCAGGGATATGGACAAATTCAAGGATGTGAATTACAAAATAGGTTCGACCGGTTCGCCCGTAGTCCTTGAAAATGCAGTTGGTTACTTAGAGGTTAGAGTCACTGGCAGCATGGATGTCAATACGCATACCTTGTATGTTGGCGATGTCGTGGAGGCAGAGGTTATAAGCGACGGTGAGCCCATGACCTATGCTTACTATCACCAGATAAAAGGAGGGGCGTCTCCAAAAACTGCCCCGACATATATAAAACCTGAGAGTGAACCAGCTAAGGGCGGGAGGCAGAAATATAAATGCACTGTTTGCGGTTATATTTATGACCCGGAGAAAGGTGACTCTGATTCAGGTATAAAACCCGGGACTCCTTTTGAGGAGTTGCCGGATGACTGGGTGTGTCCTGTGTGCGGTGCCAGCAAGGATCAATTTGAAAAGGAGGGCTAAATGACTGTAAGACAAATAAGACCAAATATTTACTCGGTAGGCGCAATAGATTGGGACAGGAGGTTATTCGATGAACTGATTCCGCTGCCGGATGGAACCAGTTATAACTCATACCTCGTAAAGGGAAGCGAAAAGACCGTCCTGATAGATACGGTTGACCCCACAAAAGCAAGTCAGCTTATTGGAAACTTGAGGAAATTGGGAGTGGATAAGATAGATTTTGTTGTCGCAAACCATGCCGAACAGGATCATTCAGGCTCAATACCGAATGTGCTTGCGAGTTTTTCTGACGCGAAAATACTGACGAATCCAAAATGCAAGGATATGCTGATGAACCTGCTGTTAATTCCTGATGAGAAGTTCATTACAGTTGCTGACCGCGAGAAGGTATCTCTTGGAGATATGACTCTTGAGTTCATCTATGCCCCGTGGGTGCACTGGCCGGAAACGATGTTCACGTATCTTGAAGCGGAAAAAATTCTATTCACGTGCGATTTTCTTGGATCGCATCTTGCTACCAGCGATCTCTTCGTCAGCAATTATGATGATGTGTACAGGGGTGCAAAGCGCTACTATGCTGAGATAATGATGCCGTTTCGCACGAGCATAGGTGCGCACCTCGATAAGTTGAAGAATTTGAAGATTGAGATCGCAGCTCCAAGCCATGGACCGCTATATGATAAACCTGAGTTAATAATAAATGCTTACAGTGACTGGATATCCGATAAGGTTATCAACAAAGTGGTCATTCCTTATATATCCATGCACCACAGCACAAAGGCGATGGTGGACTATTTCGTGGATGCGTTGATTGACCGCGGAATAGGCGTAAGACAGTTTTGTCTCTCAAATTCTGATATCGGGGAGCTGGCAATGGAGCTGGTTGATGCGGCAACAGTCGTAATTGGCTCGCCGACCGTTCTTGTGGGCGCTCACCCTGCCGCCGTATATGCGGCTTATCTTGCCAATGCGCTGCGGCCAAAGACAAGGTTTGCGTCCATAATTGGCTCATATGGCTGGGGCAGTAAAATGGTTGATAACCTGATTGGTATGCTCGCAAATTTAAAAGCGGAATTTTTAGAGCCAGTCATTGCAAAGGGATTCCCGAAGGATGAAGATTACAAGGCGCTTGACGGGTTGGCTAACAGGATATTTGAAAAGCATCGGGAACTGAATATTGTATAGTATCTGATGAAGTCCATTTTTAGGAACCTGAATTTTATTATTGCCGGGCTTTTTTATTCCTCCTTTCTGCTCGCCGCTACATTTACCTTAGCCAATCCTGTTTTAATCGAGATCGGCAGATCTTTAAATGAGAGTTCCGTAACAACAGGCTATATCTTTACTTTTCTTTCGCTTGGGTTCATGTCAGGTGCGATTTTAAGCGGCTTCGTCTGTAAAAAGTGGCAGAGGGGTCGCGTGCTTGGAATCGCTTTCTTCCTGCAGGTCATCGGATTTGCTGCTTTTGGGCTTTCTCGTAATCTCAATATTGCGTACTCTTTGTTTCTGGTGCTTGGTATTGCCGCCGGCATAATCAACGTTCAGATTAACGGGATAATAGGCGAACTGTCCAGGAAGAACAGCGGACTGCTTTTTAATCTATTGCACATGTTCTTTGGGCTTGGTGCTTTGATTGCACCGATAATTTCCTCGGTTGCTATTCGCAGTGGATTAGGCTGGCAGTTTTCCTTTTTTATCATCTCATTTTTCTGCCTTGTCAACCTTATTGGATTTCTGTTCATAAAGATTCCAGATGCTGATGACTATAAAGCCAAGAATTACTGCACGCTTGAAGACTTAAATACCTCAGAGGAGATTTACTGCAAGTCTCCTTCTGCTGTTTTCGATTCGGGCAGCAGGTTCGATATTTCCGTTTTTTCCTTGCTTGCGGTTGCCATGATTTTCTCAACGGCTGCCCAGAATGGGCTGTCTTTCTGGATGCCCACATACCTGAGGGAGGTTCGCAGCGTAAGCGAGGTGGTTTCCGGCTGGTCACTATCACTTTTTTGGGGAATGCTCGCAATCGGCCGTCTGCTTGCAGGCATCCTTTCAAGGCGGGTCAGGCTTGAATTCATTATAATGATTTCTGGATTTGGGGCATTTTGTTCGGCTTTACTGGCAGTGTCAACAGGGAATCCGTTAACATATATAACTTTGTTTGGACTTTCAGGTCTTTTCACCGCTGTTTTCTTCCCGGGTATTATATCGCTTGGTTCCACCTATTACCCCGGTGTTCGCAATAACGTAATTACCGCGTTGGTGGCACTGGGAGGCATCGGTACGATACTGGGTTCTTTTCTGGCTAATGTCATTTACAGGTTTTCCGATCTTGGGATCGCAATGTTGACAGTGTCGTCCTTTTCAATCATTTGTTTCATATGCATGGCAGCGATAATAATGGTTCAGAAGCTAAAACGGCGTGATGGTTATTGATGAGCACATGAGCACGTATCCGGTAGGAAAATTACACTTTTTAACTCATTTCAGGAAGAACAGCAGTGCTGAAGCTGCAAGTGCAAGCGTCGCGCCAAACGAGAATGCTAACTGTGGACCTGCGAATTGCCACAGCAGACCGAGTATTAAGCTTGCGGGGAAGGCTGTTATACCGATTGCGGTATTAAATATCCCGTAAGCTGTTCCTCTCTTTTCCGACGGTACGATATCCGCGACCATTGCTTTCATTACTCCTTCGTTTATGCCGTAGTACAACCCGTAGAATGCGAAAAGAGCCCATGCGTGCCATCTCTCTGTGGCAAACGCAAATCCAAAGTAGGTGAGTGCGTAAATAAAAAAACCGATTGTTATTACGCGCTTTCTTCCTATTATGTCCGAGAGTCTTCCACCCGGGATTGACATCATTGTTGAGGTTACGTTAAATACAAGCCAGGTGAGCGGTACAAGCTCTGTAGCTACACCGAGGCTCTGGGTGCGCAGGAGAAGAAAGGCGTCGCTTGAGTTACCCAACGTAAAGAGCATTGCTATCAATATGAAGAATTTAAACCGTCTATCCAGTGATTTCAGGCTCAGGTTTGGCGTCTCTGCTTCCGGACAATCCGGTTTTTTCTCGCGCACAAATATCATCAGGACGATCACCGCCAGGACTGCTGGTATGGATGCAAGGAGGAATAGCGCACGGTAGTTGTCCTTGAGGATGCTCAACAGCCAGAATGCAAGCAGTGGCCCAACGACTGCACCGGCAGTGTCCATTGCCCTGTGCAGGCCAAATGCTGTCCCTCTGCGGTCGTCGCTGCATGAATCTGCGATCAGGGCATCGCGGGGCGATGTACGTATGCCTTTGCCGAGTCTGTCCAGGAACCTGATGAGTAGCACATGCCATCCAGCCGTGGTCAGAGCCAGGAGGGGTTTTCCAAGGGTAGATAGGGAGTATCCACCGACCACTATCGCTTTTCTTTTTTTTGTCCTGTCCGAAAGCCATCCCGAGAATACCTTGAGTATGGATGCGGTACTCTCCGCAATTCCTTCGATGAGGCCGATAAATGTCTTGCTAACTCCAAGTACTACCGATAAAAAGATTGGCAAAATAGGGTATATTGAATCGCTTGATACATCCTGCAGGAAGCTGACTATCCCCAGAACGAATACGTTTTGTCTTATGCCCGCTAATATTTTTCCCTTGCTGCGCGGGTTCTTATCTTTTGCCATCTTCGTTTCTCCAAAATTACCTCGTCCATTTTAGTATAAAATATTTAGTTGACTATGTGGGATTATGCTATATTTTTTGCAAAATGCGAGTTTTGATACAAAGGGTGGCTTCATCTTCAGTTAGTGTTGATGGCAGGGAGATCGCACGAATAGGCCGGGGTTTTAACGTTCTTGCCGGGGTTAATGTAAACGATGGGCAAAAGGATGCCGTTTTTCTTGCGCAGAAGATCTTGAACCTCCGAATATTTGAGGATGAGGAAGGCAAATTTAATAAATCGATACTGGAAGTTGGCGGGGATATCCTGGTTGTTTCGCAGTTTACCCTCTATGCGGACTGCGATAAGGGGAGAAGGCCAAGCTTTACCAGCGCTGCTCGTCCCGAACAGGCTCAGGTTATAATAGATGTCCTGGTGGAGAAATTGAGGGAGTCAGGTTTGAGGGTTGAGAGCGGAATATTTGGTGCACACATGGTGGTTGAGATCGTAAATGATGGTCCTGTCACCGTTATTCTTGATTCAAAATAGTTTTTAGAAAGGATGGAAATACTTTGCAAAAGAAACTTTTTTTTAAGAAATCGGTCCCTCTGTTTTTTGTGATAACTTTAGCACTTCCTTTTCTTATTGCTTGCAGCGCAGCATCAAGTAAGGATGAGGTTGTTGAGTTAATCCTGGAACAGGATACCGGCAGTCAGCAGGGGGCGGATGTAAAACCTTCTACCTCAACAGAGACTGCCTCTTTTTTCTGTCCCTATGATGGAGTGGCAGTTGATGAGGCTGTAGGGAGGCCACTCGCGGTTATTATTGAGAATAGCTCGGATGCAAGGCCGCAATCAGGTTATCAGCATGCGTGCATTGTGTTTGAAATGGTTGCAGAAGGGGGCATAACGAGGACGCTTGCCATCTATGGACATGATGATGCCGAAGTTGTGGGGCCGATCAGGAGTGCAAGGCCGTATTTTGTTGAAATAGTGAAAGGTTATGACGCGCTGTTCTCGCATTGGGGAGGATCGGATCAGGCCTATCAGCTGATAACAAGTCTTGGAATTCCCGATCTTGACCAGATGAGCAAGGATATTGGCAACGCCACGTACTGGCGCGATGGTTCAAGAGTAGCTCCGCATAACGGATATTCTTCTACGCAGAAATTGTACGAGTTAGTGACGAAGTGGAAATATACCCCTGAGGGCGGGTCGAGCTCTTTTGAATTCAAGGATGATGCAAAAACTTCTGAATTAGGGGATTATGCAGAGATAAGCCTTCTTTTTTCATCCAAGTTTTACAATGTTACTTATAAGTTTGACTCGATCAGGAATGAGTACCTCAGGCTCATAGGTGATTCACCCCATATTGACCGGGAAACAGGGGAGCAGATCACGGCGAAAAATGTTGTTGCGCTCATAAGCGACATTGCGAACTCTGGTGATAGCGCAGGCCACATGGTCATAAGGACGACCGGACAGGGGAAAGCTTTTGTTTTCCTGGATGGTAACCTTATTGAAGGGATATGGGAGCGAAACTCGGTAAGTGAGCCTTACAAACTACTGGATAAGGACGGCAATCCGATTCTGCTTAACAGGGGTCCCATATGGGTTGGTGTGCTGTCAAGCGAACAGGCAGTCGTCTATTAGATTAGCCGCCAGCCTTTGAGTAATTTTCGGCCATCTCGATCCTGCTTTGTGCTGAAGGATGAGAATAAAATATAAATTCGATCCATTCCGGCGGATTGGGATCGCTTTTGTTCATCTGTGATAATTTTGCTATTGCAGAACGCATGGAATCGGGATCATTGGTCAACTCCAATGCTATCCTGTCCGCATCCGCCTCCATTTTTCGCGAGATTGTGTTTTGCAGCGGCATGGCGATCAGGGTGAGCAAAAAGAACAATAAGATTATAAATGCAAGAGACGATGGATCTGAGAAGCTGCCCCTTGAGTTCACGAAACTGATTCCATGGAATATTAAACGGTATAAGAACAGGAATGCAGCCGCTGAGAATATACCAAGGGCGAGCATGACGGGTATGTGATGTAACTTGTCATGTGCGATTTCGTGTGCCAGCACGAATTTGATCTCATTATCAGAGAAATTGTTCAAGAGGTTGTCGGTCAAAAAGATCTTTCTGTTACCAAGTATTCCGGTGAAAAAGGCATTGGGTTTTTTTGTGTATCTGCTGTAATTGATCTCATAGATCCTGGCGCTCCTGTAACCTGCTGAAGATACAAGCTTATCTATATCTGCAGATAGTTTTGAACTGACCGGTTTTGGGGAATAAAAAATGGGAATGACTATATTCGGGTACAGGTAGTTGTACGCTATCTGGAAAAAGATGACTCCTGCCATTACGATTGAAAACCAAAATTTTGGTGACTTGTTTATGCAGAGGTATAGAAGGAAGAATGCTAAAGGTGAAAGTAGAATCTCAATTCCTGCCCCCTTCAGGTATTTTATTGCCCATGCGCTGAAACTGATCTCTGAAAGACCAAAGATGCGCTCCAAATGAAATCCGGAGAATAAAGTGAGGGGGAATTCCGATGCGAGGAAAATTATATATACGACCAGGATGGTGAGGTAAAAAGCAATCCACCTGTTTTTAACAGTTTCTTGGACTGTTTTGGAGATGGACTGGGACCTGCCCGAAAAATAAAGGTAAGTCATGACCGCGATTACGATGATCACCTGGCAGCAGTAAAAGATGATCTTCAGTTTTGTATAATTTTTGGCATCCGATGTGATGAATGAAAAAAGAAAGTGGAATTTCGGGAAATTTAGAAGTGTGGTCAATTTATCTTATTTTTTGCTTCTTTTGGTGTTATAGACGACGTAATACCACCCGCATTTTTTAAGGGCTTCGATGAATTCATTTTCGTCAAAGTGCGGGCAGTTGAAGGATCCCCTCAGGGATATTCCTTCCAGCAGTATTCCATTATCGCGTGCAAACCCGATGTCTCGCTCGGTGAACGGGTAGAAGCAACACTGCTTTTTTTTGTTATAGTCGCTGTGGTATGCACACAGTCCGCAAAATATCTTGCTCATTTATTTTCTGTTATCCTCTTGGATTTCAATGATAGTTTTGCATATTGCAAGTCTCTCTGCAACTGTTTGCCCGCCTTGACAAATGAGAGTTTGAAAGTTAAACTCCGCAGCTTATGCTTAAAGTTTGAAATAAAATGTTACATGGAGGTACTAATTTATGAAGGTAAACGGCAAAGTTATGCTCTTCGCTTTTGCTGTTATGGCACTGCTTTCAACTGCGATGAGCTGGACGAACGTCTCACCTCAGCAGATTTCGGCAAACGGTCTTGGCATAAGTGCGTTTTATCCTCTCAATGATGCGGGGAATACATATACGACTAACGTGTACATGCTTCCTGATGTCCTTATTAAGGACTTGAAATATGATATGTTTCTGGCAACAGCATATGCGGCAAACGATCCACGGGATGGAACTGACGGTGTGGGTGCGATGGGCACGGATATCCATTACGGCGATATAGCTGTTGATCCGGATATCATACCGCTTGGATCGTGGGTATTAATCAAAGGTTATGGCATTTTTCATGCCGTTGACACTGGAGGAAAAATCAGAGGATATAGGATAGATGTTGCATACCCAACTCATGAGGAAGCGATAGAATTATGGGGCACAAGATACGTGCAGGTAGCCATTCTTATCAGCGGTGAACAGATCAGCTGAAGGCTATCTCACCAGTGATCTTATCGTTTTCATATTCAGGAGGTCTGAATACAGGGTTCGACCAGGTGTCTCCATAATCGCGTCTATGTTTTTAAAAATATCATCGTTGACTATGTTTCTGAAACCTTTGAGACCGATGTAGCCAGATCCGATATTTTCGTGCCTGTCGATGCCGGATGAAAGCGGCTTTTTAGAGTCGTTCAGGTGTGTGAAAAATACTCTGTCATATTCGAGGTTCTCCTCGATTTCTTTCTTGAATTTTTCATATCCGTCCGTACTGACCAGGTCGTAGCCGGCAGCGTATGCGTGACAGGTATCAACGCAGACGCCAAGGTTGCTATAATTAGTCATTGAGAGTATCTCAGCGATCTGATTAAAAGATGAACCGATGCTGTTGCCCTGACCGGAGGAATTCTCAAGGGCAATCAAGAGCTCACCGGATGCTTCCTGGCAGATGAAGTTCAGCGCACATGCAAGTCTCTTTAGAGCCCATTTATAGCCCATGGAGCGATGGCTGCCGACGTGAAAAGATAGGGCCCTGGCTCCGATCCTGATCGACTGCCTGACCCCAAACAACATAGTGTCAAGCGATCGCGTGTAAATCTGATCGTCCGGTGAGCAGAGGTTAACAAGGTACGGAGCATGGGTGTAAAAGTTCATGTTACCTGAAATTTTAAGTTGACGTTTGAATTCGTCTATTTCATTCTCATCGAAGACCCTCTGTTTCCATGAAAGCGGACCTGTGAAGAAAATTTGAAAAACTTCACATCCTCGATCGACTGCTCGCTGGACGCATTTTGGTAGGCTCCCTTCGATGCTCACGTGAAAACCGAATCTCATCTCTCAGTTTATGCTAAAGAGTGCCGATATCACGCGCAGATGGAGTCCCGTGAAGACCCTCGGCGCTTTTTATTGCGTCTATGATTGCGCGTTGAGCGACCAGAGCGGCTGCATGCGAAATTGTGATCATCTTAGCAGGTTTGCTGCCCACCGAGACTGCAAAACAGAGATCGCCGTCAAGGATTGTATGTGAGGGGGAGATTGCTCTTGCTATGCCGTCATGTGCTGACTGTGCCACGAAGTTCGCCTGGGATTTATCGAGTTTCGCATCTGTGATGACCGTGATCAACGTGGTATTTTGCAGGAAGGGTGATATTGCAGATGTCTTTTTTAATATCATTTCGGCCGTGTTCTGCAGGCCTCTGCGCTTATTATATGCACCTGCTATTATCTTCCCATATTCGTCCATGATATCGCCATAGGCGTTGACTACGGCGATTGCATGGACGCTTGCACCAAATCCGAGTTCAATTGAGTTGTAACCAAGCCCGGACTTCATCATCGTGAAGGGACCTCTGATCTTGCCGACAGTTGCTCCGGTGCCTGCGCCAATGCAGCCCCTCTCAAACTTATTGCCGGCAGCCATGCATGCATTATAGCCAGCGTCAGAATCGGGGTATGCAGTCCTGCTCCCAATTATAAAATCAAAAATGATGGCAGCAGGGACGATGGGCACTCTGGTTATATGCGTATTGTAACCGATGTCTCTTTCGCTTAAAAACCGTAATGCGCCGTCCGCGGCTGCAAGCCCGAATGCGCTTCCGCCGGAAAGCATTATCGCATTTATATTATTGACAAGCTGGCCGGGCTTCAGCAGGTCGGTTTCTCGTGTGCCTGGCGCACCGCCCATGAGATGATAACCACAAATCGCTCTCCCCTCGAAGATTATAGCCGTGCAGCCGGTTGCATCTTTTAGATTGGTATAGTGTCCGACCAAAGTCTTTGGTATCATCTCTTATATTTTATAATAAATATGATAGATTTGTTCTTAATTGGAGGAGCAGATGCCGATATACGAATATTCATGTTGCGATTGCAGCTTAAAATACGAGGAGTTGATCTCAGGTTTACATAGCGAGGAAATGCTAAAGTGCCCAAATTGTGGAAGCACGAAGAAGGTGCGCGCATTTTCAACGTTTTATGGTCATTCTTCGAAGGACGCGGATAGCTTAGGCTCTATGCCATCATCCGGGGGTCCGTCCTGTTCAACCTGCAGTTCGTCCAGCTGTGCGACGTGTGGAAGATAAAGAAATGAGCCGATATTTTGGGTGGTAGGTAGATTATTGAAAGATTGGACCTCATTACTGGAATATTACAAGGAGATAAGCGGCTGTCAGAAGTGTGACCTTGCGCGCAGTCGGACGAACTTTGTATTTGGAAGCGGGTCACAGAGCGCGGAACTGATATTTATTGGCGAGGCACCCGGGTATAATGAAGACATTCAAGGGAAGCCATTTGTGGGGGCAGCGGGAAAGCTTTTGGATAGCCTATTGAACGAAATAGGGTTGTCCAGGGATGAGGTGTTCATAGCAAACGTGCTTAAGTGCAGGCCTCCCGATAATCGTGACCCGCGAAAAGAGGAGATAGATCTCTGCAAGAATTACCTGTTCAGGCAGATAGAGATAATAAATCCGCGGTTGATATGTACCTTGGGCCGCCACTCAACATCCCTTTTGCTCAAGACCGAACAGCCAATCTCCAAGTTGAGGGGCAACAAGTTCATCGTTAACGGCAGGATGGTGCTGCCGATATTTCATCCTGCTGCAGCGTTATATACAGCCTCAAATCTCCAGGTGATCAAATCTGATTTCCAGCGCATTAAGAGGATTTTAAGTGGAGAGGAAAAGGAAGATGTATCTTCTATCCTTGAGAAGGAGTCGATTCCTCTTGCAAAGGTTGAAGAGAAGAAAGAGGGTTCAGGTCAGCTGGGGCTTTTTTAAAATGTTTTCACATGCAGAGAATTTCAATTACCAGTAACTCTCCAAAAGATACAGAAAAAATTGGTGCAGCCATTGCCAAATTCCTGAATAAGGGTGACATCATATCGCTCAGCGGAGAGCTTGGCACAGGGAAAACCTGTCTAATAAGAGGGATGGTAGGGGCGCTTGGGGGAGGCCAGAACGTTACCAGCGCAAGCTTTACGCTGCTCTCCATGTATGATGCATCCATACCCGTTTATCATTTTGATGCATATCGACTGGATGACCCGGCTCAAGCCCTATATCTTGGCCTTGATGATTATATATTCGGTGACGGCATCACGATTATCGAGTGGGGTGACCGGATATCAGGTATCCTGCCCGACGGTTGCCTCTTCATTGAGATTGAATATCTCGACGACGAGGACAGAAGAATTACAATGTTTTCCGATTCAAAGGACTGGCAGAATCGTTTATCTGAGTTAGGAAAATCATGGAAACGTTAGCTGTTGAAACCACCACGAATGTCATTTCGCTTGCCCTGCATAAAAGTGATAAAGATGTACTCACCGTAAATAAGGACGGCAGCGGGCAGGGGGTGGTCGCGATCTTCACCCTGCTGCAGGATTTGCTGGATAGGGGTGGGGTATCAGTAAAGGATATCGGCAGGGTCCTGGTTAATATTGGCCCTGGTGATTTTTCCGGCACCAGGGTTGGTGTTATTTTTGCTAAGACTCTTTCATTAAGCATAGGAGCATCTTTGTATGGCTTTAACACGCTTGAGGTCATGGCCAGCGGTGAGGAGGCTCCAGATGAAGGACTTCTCATGCCGGTTTTGGATGTTCGAAGAGGTTACTATTACTTCGGTGGTTTCAGGAAAGTAAGACGTAGGGGCGGCAAGGAACGGAATGAGCTGACTGAGGTATTCAAGCCTGATTGCGAGAAGATGGAGAAATTGATTGCAAGACTGATCGAAATACCAGGTGAAAAGGCAGTGTTGATCCAGAGAGATCAGGTCAAAAGTTCACTGAAAGATGTGTTGGAGGGAATGAATTATATTGAAGGTGATTTAATAAATGCGGACAGGCTTGTCTCTGCTGCACAATTTTTTGATTTATCGAATAGAGAATCTGATCCTCATAAAATATTCCCGATCTACCCTGCCAATATTGAGCTATTTTTTAAGGGGTGCAGTGCAAGTTGACCAACCTGAACGGCTTTTCAATTGAAACGATGACAAAAGATAACCTTGATGAGGTTGCGGAGATGGAGAGGCGGATATTTCCAATACCATGGACGCGATCTCAGTTCAATGCAGAGATATCGAACCTGTTTTGCCATTATATGGTGGCAAAGATGGCAGGCAAGGTGATCGGGTACGTCGGCTTTGTGAGCATTGAGGACGAGGGCTATGTAACAAATATCGCAGTTGAACACAGCTATCGGCGGAAAGGAGTGGGTACTCTGCTCATAGCTCATGTATTTGAAAAGGCAATCAAGCTGGGAGTCAGGAGGTTGCTTTTAGACGTGAGAAAGTCAAATACGAATGCCCAGAGGTTTTATCGCAGATTCGGTTTTACTGAAGTGTCGGTAAAGAGAAGATATTATTCGGACAACCTTGAGGATGCGATCGTAATGGCCTCTGAGTTATCATCTGATCCCAATGCGATGGAGCTGATAGAGGGCATTAAGAAGAATGTGATGAAGGATAGGGAGTACTGATCCTGGTGCTTGATAACATCCTGTCGATTGAGACTTCCTGCGATGAGACTGCGGTAGCAGTTCTGAGTCAGGATGGTTGCCAGAAGTCTGAGCTCGTTGCATCCCAGGAGTACATCCATGAGAAGTATGGGGGCATTGTCCCCGAGGTCGCGTCCAGGCGGCATGTAGAAGTCCTGAACTTTATGATCGAAGAATCGCTTGAGATGGCAAACATCAGCTATGGTGGACTTGATGCAGTTGTCGTAACCGCGGGTCCCGGGCTAATAGGTTCGCTTTTAATAGGCCTAACCGCGGCAAAGACCATCTCTTATTGCTTTGGGTTGCCACTGGTAGGGGTTGATCATGTCGTATCGCATATATTCGCGAACTTTTATCAGGATTGCTGGTCGATCAGACCTGCGGTCTGTCTGGTCGTGTCAGGAGGCCATACAAGCCTTTTCTTGATCGATGAGAATGAAAACATGCGGTGCATTGGCCGCACAATAGATGATGCGGCGGGAGAAGCCATGGATAAGATAGCAAGATACCTTGGCCTGGGTTATCCGGGCGGCCCGCTAATTGATAAACTCTCTGTGAAAGGCTCTCCCAAGGCAGTTGATTTACCGAGGCCGATGATAAGATCAGCGGATTTTAATTTCAGTTTTAGCGGTCTGAAGACCGCAGTCGTGAGGACAGTGACCAAAAATCCTCATCTCATCAAGGGGTCTGCACTATTTGATGTCCTGGCGAGCTTTCAGGAGGCGATTGTCGATACGCTTGTATCGAAAACGATTGAGGCAGCCAGATTCCATGGCGCTCATCAGATCATGATCGCGGGTGGAGTGGCGGCGAATTCGAGGCTTCGTGAGAGGATGTTCCGGGAGTGTTCAAAAGAAGGGATTTCATTCAGTTCTCCGCCCGTAAAATATTGCACCGATAACGCTGTCATGACCGGGTTATATGGCATCTTCAAGCTTAATCGAGGACTCACAGATGATATGAGCCTGGATGCCTACTCGTTATTTAAGGATTATTAGCATGGAAGAAAAGAGAGGGCTCTGCAGAATTTTTTTTAGCGCGAAGCTCTACGTCAGGATATTGTTGGTGATCTTTGCGGGGCTTCTGCTTTTCATCTCATTCCCCAGGATTAACATCTGGCCGACAGCGTTCCTTGCATTTGTACTGCTTTATTTTGCCATCTATGGTGTCCGCTTCAAGTTTGCATGGATCCTCGGGATTATCTTCGGACTGACTGCGTATGCCCCCCTGATCTACTGGATGACATATGTGGGTTACATAACGTGGATACCGCTTTCGATCTATATGTCCTTATTTGCCTGTGTCTTTGTGGTGTTAACCTGGTTTCTGATAAACAGGCTGCCTACCGCCTCCATCTTTGCCCTCCCTGCAGTGTGGGTGTTTCTGGAGATTGCGAGGTCGAGCACGCGCCTTGCGTTTTCCTGGGGTCTGATCGGATATTCCCAGTCCAGCAACCTGGTCCTTCTTCAGTTTCTGAGGATAGGCGGAGTTTTCAGCATAAGTTTTCTTGTGGTACTTTTTGCAACTGCTGTTTGGTACATTATTAGTTTCCGGGTCAGGACTCGTTTGGGAACGGTATCGATCATCGCTTCTGTTGCGATTTTGATATCCGTTCTGGCCTATGGGTCAGCTTCCTATTTCAGGTTGAGGGGAGAAGGTCTGAATGACTATAAGGTTGGAAGTTTAAAGGTTGAACTGATACAGCCAAATATACCTCAGGAGCTGAAATTAGATCTGGATGTGGAGCATATATCCAGGGTGATAGAAGGTCTTCTCAGAGAAAGCAGATCCGGCGATGTGGATATGGTAGTCCTTCCTGAAAGCGCTGTGCCTTATATTATTAATTATGATGAACACGGGACCGAGTGGCTTAAGGGACTGATACTTGAAAAAGGAAAACCGTTTTTGCTCGGCAGCAGCACGGTAAAGGGGGATTCGTATTACAACTCCATCCTGTTGATGTCCGAGAAAGGTGAACTGATTGACCGGTATGACAAGATAAACCCTGTTCCATTTGGTGAGTTCATTCCTCTGCGCGGGCTTTTGTTCTGGGTTCCTCAACTGAAGTACGTTCCGGTTGACCTTTCTGCCGGGAACCAGGAGACGATCTTCAGGATAGATAATGTTAAATTTGGAGGCGTCATCTGCTTTGAATCATCGCTGCCGGGAACGATGCGGGTGATGAGGACAAAAGGTGCGCAGCTTTTATTCGTGCTGACGAATGACGGATGGTTTAAAAGAAGTTCCGCGCTGGATCAGCACTTCTCCATGGCTGCCTTCAGGGCAATTGAGAATGGAGTTACCGTGGTGCAGTCCGCTAATACGGGGATCAGCGGTGCCTATCTGCCCAATGGCAGCAAGCTGTTCTCATCATTGATTGAGAAGAAAACCGTGCTGATTGCAGAAGTCCCAATATATACGATTTCAACGATTTATTCGAAGATTGGCGATTGGGGAGTGATAATTTTCAGTTTCCTTTCCCTCATCACCGTAATTCTATACGCAATTTTTTGTAAATACTCTTGACCTTATAAGGCAAATATTTTAATATCTGTTAGCACTCTCAGTTAGAGACTGCTAATGGTCGAATAGTTAGAGTGCTAAATTCAGTTAAATTAACAGGAGGGATGTTTAATGAAGGTTCAGCCTTTAGGCGACAGGATACTTGTTAAGCCAGGCGAAAGCGAGGAGAAAACGAAGAGCGGAATCGTATTACCGGATACCGCAAAGGAGAAACCGCAGGAAGGTGAAGTAATCGCAGTCGGTTCCGGCAGGTACGAAGAGGGGAAGAAGATCCCCATAGAAGTAAAAGTCGGAGATAGAATTATCTACTCCAAATACGGCGGGACAGAAGTGAAGATAGACGAAGTAGAGCACCTTATTTTAAGAGAGAGCGACGTATTAGCCGTCGTTACTAAATAGGTAAAAGGAGGAGTTGATATGGCAAAGGAATTAAAATTTGGCGAAGAAGCCAGGCGGGCACTGGAAAAGGGTGTTAACAAGATTGCTGATGCAGTCAAGATTACGCTTGGTCCTAAGGGCAGAAACGTCGTTCTGGATAAGAAGTTTGGTTCACCCACGATTACCAATGACGGCGTGACGATAGCTCGTGACATCGATGTCGAGGATATTTATGAGAACATGGGTGTTCAGCTCTTGAAGGAGGTTGCGACCAAGACAAACGACGTCGCAGGTGACGGCACGACTACGGCAACCTTGCTTGCTCAGGCCATAGTAAGGGAGGGTCTGCGCAATGTTGCTGCTGGAGCGAATCCCATGTTGCTCAAAAAAGGCATAGACGAAGCGGTCAACATGGCTGTAGATGCCATCGGTAAAAATAGCCAGCCGATAGCAACCGATAAGAAGATGATAGCCGAGGTAGCTGCGATCTCAGCAGCCGATGAGGAGATCGGAAACAAGATAGCAGAATCTATGGAAAAGGTTGGTAAGGACGGCGTTATTACCGTAGAGGAGTCCAACACATTTGGAATTCAGATTGAAGTCGTGGAGGGCTTGCAGTTTGATAAGGGCTATCTTTCTCCATACATGATCACTGATCCTGACAGGATGGAGGCCGTGCTTGACGAGCCTTTCATAATGGTCGTGAATCAGAAGATATCAGCTGTACAGGACCTACTGCCCGTTTTGGAGAAGGTCATGCAGGCAGGAAAGCCGCTTTTGATCATCGCCGAAGAGGTAGAGGGCGAGGCGCTTGCGACCATTGTGGTCAATAAGCTGAGGGGCACGTTCAGCAGCGTTGCCGTTAAAGCCCCTGGATTTGGCGACAGGAGAAAGGCCATGCTCGAGGACATAGCGATAGTGACAGGTGGCAGAGTCATCACCGAAGAGCTTGGTATAAAGCTTGACAAGGTATCCCTTGACATGCTCGGTCATGCAAGACAGGTGAAAGTCGGCAAGGAGAACACGACCATAGTCGAAGGCAAGGGTTTGCCGGAAGAAATCAAGGGCCGTATTAAGCAGATAAGGACGGAGATAGATCAGAGCGATTCCGATTTCGACAAGGAGAAGCTCCAGGAGAGGTTGGCTAAGCTTGCCGGCGGCGTTGCGGTGATCAAGGTCGGCGCGGCAACTGAAGTTGAGCTGAAAGAGAAGAAGCACAGGATCGAGGACGCGCTTTCTGCGACCAAAGCTGCAGTGGAAGAAGGAATAGTTCCCGGCGGTGGAGTGGTCTTGATAGACATCATTGATGACATTAACGAGAAGAAGCTCGAAGGTGACATGAGGATAGGCGCGGAGATCATCAAGAGAGCGCTTGAGGAACCGCTGAAACAGATCGCATTCAATGCCGGCTTTGAAGGATCCGTGATCGCGGAAAAGGTAAAGGGATTCCCCAAAGGGCAGGGTCTTGATGCCCTGAGCGGTAAATTTGTAAACATGGTTGATGCTGGGATTATTGACCCGGCCAAAGTTACGAGGTCCGCTCTGCAAAACGCAGCGAGCATAGCATCCCTGATCCTCACTACTGAGGTCCTTGTGGCTGACAAGCCCGAAAAGGAACATGCTCAGATGCCGCCTCAACCACCGATGTATTAAAAGCATATTTTTAGTATGCGTATTAAAGCTCCCGGCCCACCGGGAGCTTTTTTTATTCTTGAATTTTATGAATAGGTGATAAAATTCTAAAAAAGACTTTGGGAGGGTTAATTGGAAGCTGAAATTGGTCGAGGCAGGTCAGCCAGTATTGCGTATGGTTTTGATGAAATTTCGATCGTCCCCAGCAGGAGGACCCGTGATCTGGAGGACATAGACATTTCATGGAGCATGGCTGATTATACATTTGATATTCCCGTGCTGGCATCTGCTATGGACGGTGTTGTAGATGTCGAGTTTGCAATAGAGATGGGGAAGCTCGGCGGGCTTGCGGTGTTAAACCTTGATGGTATTCAGACCAGGTATGAGGAACCCGCAGCGATTTATGAGAAGATCAGAGGTGCCCCCAGAGAGACGGCGACGAAGACGATCCAGGAGGTATATAGAGAACCTGTTAAGCCGGAGCTGATAACAAGGCGTATTAAAGAAATGAAGAAAGCCGGCATAATTACAGCGGCATCTTTAACTCCCCAGAGGGTCAGAGAGTTAGCGCAGATAGCCATTGATGCAGGACTTGACATTCTGGTTATTCAAGGGACGGTTGTGAGCGCGGAACACGTCAGCACAAGAGTGACCCCGCTTGATTTAAATGAATTCATAGGAAATTGCAGGATACCTGTTATCGTCGGTAACTGTGCATCCTACCAGACGGCACTTCACCTCATGCGCACAGGTGCGGTTGGCATCCTGGTCGGTGTTGGTCCTGGCGCTGCGTGTACAACCAGGGCTGTGCTTGGCGTTGGGGTGCCGATGGCCACTGCCGTTGCAGATGCAGCAGCGGCCAGGGTCAGATATCTTGAAGAGACGGGCAGATATGTGCATGTCATTTCAGATGGCGGTATGCGCTCAGGTGGAGATATTGCCAAGGCGATTGCATGCGGCGCGGATGCCGTCATGATAGGTTCGCCGCTGACGCGTGCCGAGGAATCTCCAGGAAAAGGTTATCACTGGGGGATGGCTACATATCACCCCACACTTCCCAGGGGAACGCGGGTCAGGACGGAGGTTGTGGGAAGCCTTAAGATGATTCTGCTCGGACCATCATCAGAAAATGACGGTACCCTTAATCTTATGGGCGCTTTAAGGACCTCGATGGCAACGTGCGGGCATAAGGATATAAAAGAGTTCCAGAAAGCTGAGATAGTCATCGCTCCATCGATCAGTACAGAGGGCAAATTCCTGCAGCTGAGACAGTTCAGTTAGGATGAACTCTAATGAACATTATTGCTGTTATCGATTTTGGCGGACAGTACAGCCAGCTGATTACGCGCAGGATCAGGGAGCTGAAGGTCTATTCACTGCTTGTTTCCTACGATAAGCCGGCGGACTATATAAAAAAGCTGCAGCCCTGTGGGTTGATCTTCACGGGAGGACCATCCAGCGTCAATTCAGCTGATGCTATTTTTCCGGACGATGAGCTGTTCAGCCTCGGAATTCCCATACTCGGCATATGCTATGGGCACCAGTTGATGGTGAAGGTTTTTGGCGGAGAAGTGGTCAGCGGCGCGTCCAGGGAGTACGGGCAAACAGAACTGAAAGTGCTGTCTGACTCGAAATTGTATGAAGGAACGCCGGCGGATCAGATCTGCTGGATGAGCCACGGCGATTTTGTCAGCAGCATGCCTGAAGATTTCAGAGTGACTGCGCGTACCGGCAGCGGTGAAGTGGCATCCATGGAAAGCAAGACCGGGCAGATGTACGGTGTTCAGTTTCATCCCGAGGTGAGGCATACACAGTTTGGTATGAGGATGCTGGAGAATTTTGCAGTTAACGTCTGCGGATGCAAGCAGGACTGGACTCCATCCGGCGTGATTGAGGCGTTTGTAAGGGAGATCAGGACGACGGTCGGCGGCGGCAGGGCGGTATGCGCATTGAGCGGCGGCATAGATTCATCAACTGCTGCTATGCTTGCACATCGGGCTATAGGCGAGAGGCTCAACTGCGTATTTGTTGACCACGGCCTGCTCAGGAAGAACGAAGCCGAGGAGGTCAAAAATTTCTTCACAAAAAACATGAGATTGAACCTGACGGTTGTCGATGCCAGGGAGAGGTTTTTAGCGAAATTAAAGGGAGTTGTGGAGCCCGAGCGCAAGAGGAAGATCATCGGCGAGGAGTTCATAAGGGTATTTGAGGAGCAGGCGGAAAAGATCGGCGATATCGATTACCTGGTTCAGGGCACGCTTTATTCGGATGTGATTGAGAGCGGAAGCAGGACTGCAGCGAAAATAAAATCCCACCATAACGTAGGCGGCTTGCCGGAGGTCATGAAATTGAAGCTTATTGAGCCGCTGCGAAATATTTTTAAGGATGAGGCAAGAGAGATAGCCAGGGAGCTTGGCATAACCGATGAGATAGTCCAGCGTCACCCATTTCCAGGGCCGGGGCTCGCCATCCGAATCATAGGCGAGGTAACGCAGGAGAGGCTCGAGATACTGAGGGAGTCGGATGCAATAATTGAGCAGGAGATCAGGGGAGCCGGTCTCTACAATGAGATATGGCAGGCATTTGCCGTGCTCCCTGCGATAAAGAGCGTGGGCGTTATGGGAGACAGCAGGACTTACGCTTATCCCATCGTGGTCAGGGCGGTTAAGAGCGATGATGCCATGACTGCGGACTGGGTACGGCTTCCGTATGAGCTGCTTGCAAGGGTATCCAACAGGATAATAAACGAGGTAAAAGGGGTAAACCGGGTGGTTTATGACATCAGCTCTAAGCCGCCGAGCACGATTGAATGGGAGTAGTCAGGATATCTTGCTTATTGGCGCTATGGACGCCAGCAGGGTTTTTTGCTGCCCGCCTCCAAAATCCACTGAAAGTTCCAGATCTGCATCCGAGCAAATCGCTGAGAGCACAACCCCAATTCCAAATTTCTGGTGCAGGATCCTATCGCCCGGTTTGAGATCGAATTTACCGCTCCTTTCAAACATATCCTGGACGGCGGTTTGCGCGTTGAACTTTTCCTCGACCTTGAGGTGATCGGGAATTTCAAAGATGAAACGGGAGACGTTGTTGTAACTATCCTGACCGTGCAGGCTTCTTGCCGCAGCATTGGTGAGATAGACCTTTTTCTTTGCCCTGGTGATGCCGACGTAGCAGAGACGCCTTTCCTCTTCTATCTCCTTGTGATCTGTCATGCTCATGTAATGCGGGAGGATCTGTTCCTCCATTCCCGTGAGGAAGACGGTATCAAACTCCAGCCCTTTTGCGTTGTGCAGTGTCATCAGGACGAGCGCGGGGTCGCTTTCAGAGTATTTGTCGATATCCGTCATCAACGCAACCTCGGAGAGAAAGTTGTCCAGATTCGGCTCATCCGACCTCTTCTCAAAATCCCTTGCTGCGCTTACCAGCTCGTCCAGGTTCTCAAGCCGTGTCAGTGAATCGATGCTGCCGTCGCTGTACATCTTCCTGTACCCGGTTTCCTCGAGCACGAGCTCGATTAACTGGCTTATGCTTTTTTCATGTCCTGTCTCTTTGAAGGCCTCTATCATCTTTTTGAACGCAAGCAGGCTTTCCCTTGCCTTTCTGGTGAAGTCTGTGCTGTCCTCGCACTTTGATATCGCCTCATAAACGGATACCTTATTGCGGGCCGCTAACTCTTCAAGCTTCAATAATGTAGTCTGGCCTATGCTTTTTTTCGGGGTGTTTATGATCCGCTTCAAGCTGATATTGTCATTAGGATTTGATATCACCCTTAGATATGCAAGCGCATCCTTGACCTCCATCCTCTCGTAGAACTTCAGACCTCCGAATATTCTGTATGGGACTCCGCGGGATATGCATGTCTCCTCAAACACTCGCGACTGGGCATTTGTGCGATAGAAAATTGCTATGTCCCTGAGGGAGCATTTTTCATCTCCTGTGGTCAACCGCATTACCTCGCTTAGCACGAACTGGGCTTCATCTCTTTCATCCCTTGCGCGGTAATAGCTTAGTAGCTCCCCGTCCTCCTTCTGCGTCCAGAGGACCTTGTGTTTGCGTGAGGCATTGTTTTTGATGACCTCATTTGCGGCGCTCAGGATATTCTGAACAGATCTGTAATTCTCCTCCAGCTTTACAACCATGGCGTCCGGGAAGTCCTTCTCAAATTCGAGTATGTTTCTTATATCGGCGCCTCGCCAGCTGTATATGCTCTGATCATCATCGCCGACAACGCATAAATTTCTGTGCTGTTCGCTGATCAATCTCACGAGTTCGTACTGCGCCCTGTTGGTATCCTGATATTCATCAACAAGGACGTGCCTGAATCGGTTCTGGTATTTCTCGAGGATTGAAGGAAAAAGCTCAAATATGTTGACCACGGTCATGATAAGGTCATCGAAATCAAGACAGCTGCTCCTGTAGAGTTCGTCCTGATATTCCCTATAAACCTCGGCGGCGACCTTTTCAAAAGGAGTTTTCGCAAAATTTGCGTACTCTTCGGGGTCTTTAAGCTCATTTTTTGCCATCGAAATATATGCAGCGACTGCTTTGGAGGAGACTCTTCCTCCCGCGGCGTTGTTCTTCTTCAGGATGTTTGCTATCAGCTTCTCGCTGTCATAGCTGTCGTAGATTGTGAAATATCTGCTTAAACCCAGTTTTACAATCTCTGCCCGGAGTATCCGCACACAGGCTGAGTGAAATGTGCTGATCCACATGTCGTTGGCAAGGTGGCCAAGTATTGCTGTAAGCCGCTGCTTCATCTGGTTTGCAGCCTTATTTGTGAACGTTATCGCCAGTATTTCATACGGAAACGCCTTTTTTTGCGCGATGAGGTGCGCAATCCTGTGCGTCAGCACCCTTGTCTTGCCGGAACCGGCGCCTGCAAGGATTAGAAGAGGGCTCCCTTCATGCAAGACGGCTTTTTGCTGCTCAGAATTCAGGTTATTTAGGATGTCTGTCTCCATATCTTTGATGATATAATAAAAAGCGTTGTAGAGGTGAAAATGATCCCGAGGATATCGGTTGTCATTCCGGCACATAACGAAGAAAAGTATATTTCTGCCTGCCTGTCATCTTTAAAGCATCAGATCTACAACGATTTTGAGATAATCGTCGTTGATAATGCCAGCACAGATAGAACCGCGCAGATCGCCAGGCTATTTGCCGATAAGGTCATATTCGAGCCGGTACGTGGTGTGGCGTGTGCAAGACAGCTCGGTTTTGAGGCAGCCCGCGGCGAGATAATTGTGAGCGCAGATGCGGATACCCTCTTTGAATCAGACTGGCTGCTCAAGATAGCAAGGAAGTTCGATGAGGACAATGAGTTGTTCGCTATTTGCGGGCATATGATCTTTTACGACGGCGATAAGCTGTCCAGATGGATCACAGGCCGTCCCCTTAAATTTGTCATATCAACCAACTACCTTCTGGGCATCAGATCATTTTTCGGATGCAACTTCGCGGTGAGGAAAGAGTATTTCAAGAAGTGCGGCGGCTTTAACCTGCGCATGAACCAGGACGAGGAACTCGAGCTTGCGCAAAGGTTGAAGAAGCTCGGGAAAATCGTATACTGCCCGGAGATAGTCGCCTATACTTCCGTGCGGCGCTTCAAAGCGAACCCCCTGGAATATCTCTGTATCGCTACCGTGAACTTCTTTAGAGTTATGCTCAAAACCGGCGACATCGTGAGCAACTTCAAAGTCGTCAGGTAACATAGTTTTAGTCGGTAGTCTTGAGCAAATAGACACTATGTGTCGATATTAAACAATATTGATTCATAAAAACTTAACATAATTGTTAAGTTTTTATGAATGGACAAGAGGTTGGTAGAACGATGGTTACCAGAGAAATAAGTGATATCGAATTCATACAGACTTTAAGGGGCTTTAATAAGCCTGAGTTTCAAGGTCTTGAGTTGGAAAGAACAGCTAATGAACTTTACTACCCATCTTATCTCTCATTTGAGTCGGCATTATCAAGGTACGGAATTTTAAGCCAAATCCCATATACACTGACATTCGCCACCAACAGACGCTCGAAAAAGATTCTGCTAAGGGATAGAGAAGTGGAATATAGACAGCTTAAGAAGGAATATTTCTTTGGATACAAATTAGAAAAAGGGCTCTATATCGCAGAACCCGAAAAAGCAGTGCTGGATCAGCTTTATATGATAAGCAAGGGCAAAGCATTAAGTGATATAAGTGAATGGTCACTAATTGGTCTCAAAAAAGGGAAACTTTTTCAATACAGTAAGTACTTTCCTAAAACTGTTCAGATTAGTGCGAAAAAGCTGACTCCAACGTTTGGTAAACATATCGCTACTATAGATAGTGAAGTACATTTCAATTAGGTTGTGAGATCAAGCTGAATATTCTATGATACTAAAACGGTTTATATATAAAGTAAAAAGAGAGAGATTAACCTTCGGACGAAACCTTAGGTGTGCTCCCTCATCATGATTAATACACATTGTGACAAAATAAAATGAAAAATCAAGAGTGGAGTCGAAAACGGAAGTACCGCATCTCGTTGGTAATTTTGTTTTGACCAATTGAACAGATATGGCTGATAGAGAAAGCGAGAGTGGAGTCAGATGAAGCGCATATCCGGCAAAAGTAAAACAGAAAAGGCAGATCTTACTCACGGTGAGTCACTCGCTGGTCTTTCAGATATACTTGTCAGGTCTGTGTCGGATTTAATGCGACTAGCTAAAACTGAGGAGGACTTGCGAATTGGTTTTGAGAAGATATTAGATCCGTTACTCAAAACTATGGGCATTAGGCCAGAGCCAAGATATGAGCACTTCGTAACTCACACTAAAACGATCTTTCGCGGTTATCCCGATGCAGTTCATGGACAGTTGATTATCGAATATGAACCCCCGAGAGCGTTTTCCTCGAAGCGCAATATTGAACATGCATATAATCAATTGGTAGATTATTTAACTGCAGAATCAAAAAAAACGAATCTGAATCAATTGATTGGGGTCGGGTTCGATGGCCAACAGATTTTCTTCGTTCAGTATCTTAATAGAGAAAATAAGGCTGTGGAGAGGGAAAGGTTTGTACTCCGTGGACCATATGATTTTGCACCCGAAAGTGCCCGGACATTGCTTGTTCACTTGCGTGCCCTGGCGCGTCTTTCACTTACCGCCAAAAATTTAGCTGATAAGTTTGGGCCTGAAAGTGAGCTTGCACCTAAAACAGTTTCTGTTTTTGCCAATGCATTGGAGTATTGGGGCGATCAGGCAAGAATCCAGACCTTTTTTAATGAATGGAAACGCCTGTTTGGAATTGTCTATGGCGAGCAGTTTACAAGTCATCAAGGAAAGGAGGTAGGAGCTCTCACGAGATTATATAAAGTTGGAAAAGAAACAGATTTCCAAGAACTTTTATTTTCTGTCCATACCTACCTTGCCTTTTTAATGAAACTTATCGCTGCCGAACTTTTAACCTTGCGAGAAACTACGTTTAGTTCCTCGCTTGCTTCTGAATTAGCTCATGCGACCGAGGACGAACTAAAGAGACAGCTTGCTGATATTGAAGATGGTGGAGTATACGCCCGCAGAGGAATTACAAATTTCCTCGAGGGAGATTTTTTCCGCTGGTATCTTGATGCGTGGTCCCCGCGACTTGAAGAAGCAATAAGAGAAATCACGAGGGCGCTTTCGGAATTTGAGCCGGCAACAAGTACTTTAGATTCATCGGCAACTCGTGATCTTCTTAAAAGACTTTATCAATATTTAGTCCCGCAAGAGGTTCGCCATCAGCTTGGTGAATATTACACACCGGATTGGCTTGCTGAATTGATATTGAACGAAGTTGGGTACGATGGAAACAATTTTAAACGATTCTTAGACCCAGCCTGCGGTTCTGGCACATTTCTTGTTTTAGCGATTCAGAGGGCAAAAGAATGGGGCATCAAAAATAAGCGACCGCCGCTTGAGATTGCTAAGAGTATTAGAGCTAATATTTGGGGGTTTGACTTAAATCCTTTGGCTGTTATCGCTGCGCGCACTAACTATCTATTTGCTTTGGGCGATTTAGCCAATGAACACCAAAATATGGAAATACCTATTTACCTTGCCGATTCTATTCTTTGGCCGGAAAGAAGTGGACAAATGGGGTTAAGACCAAGGGGAGACTCAATCGAGGTACAGACGTCATTAAAGACCTTTTTTGTGCCGAATATTTGGGTATCAAACAAAGGGTTCTTAATGAATATGGCGGCTCCACTTATTGAAAAAATGGCCAAGGATCAATATGCCGTTTCAGAGGCATTGGAACTTTTAAAAAAAGAAGGTTTAGTATTTCCGCCTCATGAGGAAATAGTGGAAAGTTTTTACAAAGATATATTGGAACTTGAGAAGCAAAACAAAAACGGCATCTGGGCGCGCTTTTTGAAAAACGCCTTTGCGCCGATGATTGCCGGAAAATTTGATTTTGTAGTCGGTAATCCACCGTGGATCAGGTGGGATTATTTATCTCAAGATTACCGCAATGCCACATTGCAACTATGGAAGGATTATGGACTGTTTTCGCTAAAAGGTTTTCAAACTCGACTTGGTGGCGGGAAAAAAGATTTTTCAATGCTTTTTGTTTATGCTTCTTCTGATTACTATCTCAAAGATGGCGCAAAATTAGGATTTTTAATAACCCAAGAGGTTTTTAAATCAAAAGGCGCGGGCGAAGGATTTAGAAGGTTTCAGTTAGGAGAAGGTAAATATTTGAAAATACTTAAAGCGCATGATTTAGTATCTATCCAGCCATTTGAAGGAGCAACAAATAAAACAGCCGCAATTATTCTCAAAAAGATCGAGAAAACAAAATACCCAGTACCTTACATTGTTTGGGCCAAGAAAAAAGGTGTTGGCAAAATAGCCACCGATAAATTATTCGATGAAGTTATGCCACTTTTACAAAAGAGACATTATATCGCAAAGCCAATCGGTTCAAATGTTGGCGCGTGGCAAACACTACCGGCAAAAGCTGAGGGATTATCAAATATTGAAGGAAAGAATGACTATAAGGCGATTCTTGGTGCCAATCCAAATCCCTATGGCGTATTTTGGTTGGAAATAAAACAAACATTATCTGATGGAAACATCATAGTTAGAAACTTAACAGAAAAAGGGCGACAAGAAATAACAACAACAGAAGAAAGAATTGAACCGGATTTAGTATATCCAGCAATTCGCGGTTCTGATATAAAAAGGTGGCAGATTAACCCCAAAATTTATATGCTTGTAGTACAAGATCCGAAAGCTCGCAGAGGCTATCAGGAAAATTATCTTAAAAATAATTATCCCCGCACTTACGGATACTTGCTTCGATTCAAAGATATTCTTTTGAGAAGACCACTTTATAAAAAGTACCACGAAGAAACAAAAGCCCCATTTTACAGCCAATTCAATATTTCAGAAGGAACCTTCGCGAGATACAAAGTGGTTTGGAAGCGAATGACCAATGATTTAATTGCTACAGTAGTTTCTCAATTCAAAACACCATTTGGCTACAAAACTATTATTCCACTGGAAACTACAGCTTTAATTGCCACTAACTCCGAACCTGAAGCTCATTATCTTTGCGCTATTATCAACTCAATACCAGTGCGAGATTTTATTAAATCGTTTTCTTCTGCCGGCCGTGGTTTTGGAACGCCTTCAGTAATGTCGCATGTCGGTATTCCAAAATTTGACCTAAAAAATCTGCTTCACTTGAAAATTGTTGAAATATCCAAAAAATGTCATCAGTTGAGAGTGGAAGGTAAAGACGAGGAAATATTAAAACTAGAAAAGGTAAATGACGAGCTGGCAAAAAAATTGTTTGGTGCTTAATATCATGAAATTGGTTAAAATCATTATAGTGTTTCTATTAAGTTAAAAAGGTATGCATTGGCTTATACCCCTATTTTTCAAAAAACATAGTTTTTGATTTTTTTAAGGGGGAAAGACTGGACGTCTTCATACGGGCTTCATTACAATATAAATCCTATATGGTGTGTCTTAAATCAAATTTTAGCCTACATATCTTTATCAATTCATCACTTTATAAGCGATGAATGGTGTTTATCAAAAATCATAAACACCGAAATATTTGAGTAATTTCGCCCGCAATCAGCCGTCCAGAACGGGTGTCGGTCTCGGAAAGTAGTTTCTTTCCGCTCCCGACTACCTCCGATTCGCCCCTACCCTTCCATTTTTATTCCGCAACTTAAGTCTGTTAATATAGTCTGGTTTTATAAGTTTGTGGTTTTGCAAGTGAGTGTGGAAGGGTAGGGGTTCCCTCGTCCACTAAAGTGGACATCGGCGACCGTTCGGGCTTCGCCCTCACTATCGAAGGTAGTCGGGCGCCGCCCAACACCCGAAGTGCGACTGGCGGAATTCCCCCTGACCCCTTTCCGCTCAGTCGCAAGTTCTTTTTCAAAGAACTATAAGGACAGTTATGATTTGAACTTAAAACGCTTTTTAAACATAATCGTCCGAGAGACGGGCGATGTTAGAACCTGGTTAGTGTGGGAAAATAAATTCGCCGATAATCATGAAAATCCAAAAGGCACCAGATAAAATAGCTGGAACAAATCCGACCCACAAAACCCAAGAGCGTTCGCCTTTTTTGAAGGCGCGGACACCTGCTACTAGCGCGGAAACTGAAAGAGCTAACGCAAAAATCATTACGCCAAATCCAATAGTCGCCCCAACATTTTCATTGCTTGCCTTGTCAATCATTGGGCGAATTACTGCAGTAAAAACGCCGAGAAGTATTTGGCTCCCCAAAATGGCGGCTAAGCCAAGACTCATAGCCCACCAAGCCGTTTTTGTTTTTGGCTTATCCTTAAATTTACTGATTATTTCGTTTTTCATATTTCATACCACTTAAAATCCTAAATTAAAAATTATAG
>Ga0315293_10000050_pt1 | contig 89925 bp, 81 predicted proteins | sample YL17G13_20_MG_FD_203071 | JGI IMG/M metagenome (GOLD analysis project Ga0315293, IMG submission 203071) | Sediment microbial communities from Yellowstone Lake, YNP, Wyoming, USA - YL17G13_20 | ecosystem: Environmental > Aquatic > Freshwater > Lake > Sediment | place: USA: Wyoming | collected...
CTCCGGGATACTTCGAAGGGCTGCGACGGGGAATCTTCCTTTTAGTATCAACATGTTATGAACATTAAAAAATCTCATACAGCAGCAAATTTGAATTATGACACAGCCTGCGCCCCCCTCAGTGATGGTACTCCCCCCTGCGCCCCCCTCAGTGAGGGGGGTAGGGGGGAGAAGATGCCGGATCCCCGCATCCAGTGCGAAGCAGGCAAGTCCGGCATGACAGGAAGGAAAAACAGGGTATTGCAAAGCTTTCATATATTACCCAGGACAGGCATTGCGCAAGAAAAAAGGGCGGTTCATCGCCGCCCTAAAAAATATTGTACGGATCAGATTATTTGATCTTCGGCATAAGCAATGAATTGAACAGCAGTTTGTAAGTTGCCTGGGTGGAAGCCCTGAACTGAGGCGCAAACGCGAACAGCACCAGCTGCCCCCTGCCTTTTTTCAGCCAGACCATCGCTGATTTCTGTGAGAGTTCATTTTCGTTTTCGCAATATCCGCTCATCAAAATGTCCTCTTCCGGGAACTTCCCGATGACCCTTCGATCCGTATCCAAACCTGGAATGGATGTCGAGAATACCGGATTACCATTGAAGAAAACTCCTGTTTTTCCACACATACCCAAAGTGAGAGGATGATTTTCCGCGAGCAACACCTCTACCAGCGACCCGGGACAACTGAAACCTTTTTTCGTTAATTTCTCGGAGATGTCATCTATCGGCAGTTTAAATTCTTCTTTCTTATCTCCAGCCAAGGGAATCTCAAGATTCTCCATAAACAGCGCCGTCGAATTGCCCCAGGAAACGATCATTCCTCCTTGATCGAGGAATGTCATCAGCCTGTCCATCCCTTTCTTGCCGATACCCTGTGAATACTCCGGAGGATATTCCGACAAGTAGATGCGCGAATCCCAGTAGGATTTATATTTCCCATCCATCAGTACGGATTTTTCCTGGTCAGGAAAGATCACGAGATCGAAATTCTTAACGAAATCGGTTTTTTCAAAATCTCCGGGCCGGACCACAGTATAAGGAATGTAATAATAGTCGAACAGATACCTCGTCCAGCCGGCGTCCATATCGTGGAAATAGCTTTCAACCAGCGCAATTCTCGGGACAATAAGAGGCTGAGAGTCCACAGACAGCTTTTCGTTTAAGAAGGCCGGCGCCACTTTTATCTCGGCAAGAAGCCTCTTCCCCTTCGCTCTTTCCGCATCGGAACAATGAACGATGAAACTACCTTTCGGGTATTCATTGCCGTCTATGCTTGCTGCGCCAAGCGTCCGCTCGACCTTCAATCCGATCTGTGACGCCAGGAAGGCGGCTTTAAAGCTTTCATTGTCATTTACTGAGAATAAGGCATATTTGAAAGATTCGGCGGAGTCTTTCTTCAGAGCAAAAGTTCCTTTTATCTTATTCAGCAGTGATTCCAGGTCCTGGGATTTGGTATTCACCGGGATGCTTTTAACACCCATATGAAGGGGCAATGACCAGCTCGCCACATCATAAGGCCGCATGACCTCGCCGCCAGGAGTAAAACGGCGGACTGGATATTTCTGCTTCTCCATCGCTTCTATCAAAAATGCCCGGAAAGGTTGAGACAGGGGAACGACGATATCTCCTTCCTCGATTCTCAATCCATCAATTGTCGTTGGGGCAGTCGTTCTGTAAACAAAGACTCCGTGTTCCATCAGAAGATTCACGAGATTCACTAGCTCGCTTCGATCATGCTGTGCTTGAGGCAAAACGAAGTAAAAAGGCGCCCGCGTCTTGCCCAGTTCGACCTCCTTGCGGCAAATGTCATTTCTGAATTGAAGTATTTCGTCCTTGTATATGGAACAGGTTTTGATCATGGAAATTGTGGAATAATACTCCAGATCAATGAGATCCTTTATTCCCCACCAGCCGCCCGGCCACGGCCTTGTCATCTTTATGCTTTTCTTGTATTCCGCCAGACCTTTTCCACCTGCGCGGAGTTCGTTATCCTCGACGAATAACGGCGTTGCCACCCGCGCGCTCGCCGCTTCCGTGAGGAAACCGATGATATTCTTCCAGATTGATGTTTCAGTGGAACCGAGCCAATATTCATCAAAGATATATTCCTGGGTTACACCATAGAGACCGACATGGTTCATATCCTTCACCATGTTGGTGCCGAAAAGGCCTATCCAGTTCCATAGCCCTTCGTCCACAACATCAGCTATCGGATCATGCGGCGGAGGAACAAAATATCTGGGACCGCTCGAGCCCATCTGGTGTTTTTCGACCATCACCTGCGGAAACCATTCTTTGTTATAAACCGCTGCAACTGCTCTTGTGTCGGATTGGGTGAGGCTAAGGAAATCGCGGTTGTTGTCGTGGCCTACATACTTATGATAAACACCCGGCAAAGATTCTCCCTCGTATTTCGTTCCCTTCATCTTCTTGTAATAATCCACAACCATCGCCATCCCGTCGGGATTGTGGCATACTGTTGCCATATAAACCGTATTCTGCAAATATCCCTTGATGCCTGGGTCTTCGGTCGTGGCGAGATCATACACTATCAACGGCAAAGCCTGGCTCGGACCCACTTCTTCGGAATGCATGGAAAGGGTCGCAAAACAGAAAACCCTGCCGTTTTCAATCAGCGATTGTCTTTCGGAATTCGGGATATCCGGATCGAGCGCCAGTTTTTTATTTATCTGCTTCAAACTGTCAAGATTCCTGATATTTTCCTCGGAAGAAACGAAAACGACATACATCGTTCTGCCCAGGGGGGTTTTGCCGATATCAACGAGCTTTACCCGCCCGGAAGCCTCTTCCACCTTTTGAAGGTATGCTACGAGCTCTTCATAGTTCACCAGCATACGGTCAGTTCCAGGTTTGAAACCGAAAGACTCCTCTGGTTTCGGAACAACCTTCGATCCCGGCGCGGAAAACAGCGCCGAGGCAAAAAACAATACAAAACAAACTAAAGCTGTCGCTTTAGATATGGTTTTTAATGCGCGCATATTCAGCTCCCATTTAAAGATAGGATTATCATAATACCATTTTGAATTATTTACTAATTATACGCGAGAAAAAACCGTCTCTAAACCTGCTTCAGCGCCAGCTCGGTGGAAGATACTTCATCTGTAAGGATCATAAAAATATCTTCAAGATTTCTCTGCTTCGATTTCGCCTCTTTTTGAAGTTCACCGGCTGTTCCCTCGGCGATGAGCTTGCCTTTATGGATGATGCCGATCCGGGTGCATATCTCTCCGGCGATGGACAGGGTATGAGTGGACATAAAGATTGTCACTTTTTCCTCGGAAGCGAGCCGCGAAAAGATATTTTTAACAAGAATGATGCCCTTCGGGTCCAGGCCGACCATCGGTTCATCCACGATAATGACGCGAGGTTTATGAATCAGCGCTCCCGCCACGGCGGTCTTCTGGCGCATTCCGTGACTGAAACTCTCGATCAGGTCGTTTCCCCAATCTGCAAGATTGAAAAGATCGAGATAATATTTCGATCTCTCTTCGATGAACTTGTCATCGAGATCGTATATCTTGCCGATGAAACGGAGATATTCCCGCGCTGTCAGTTTTTCATATAAAAAAGGATTATCCGGTATAAAGCCCAGCCTGCGTTTGATTTCGATCGGGTCATCCTTGATGTTAATGCCGTCTACCGTTACGTTTCCGCTGTCTGCTTCGAGGAGGCCGGTGATTATCTTTATGGTCGTGGTCTTTCCAGCCCCGTTCGGGCCGAGAAAACCGTAAAATTCCCCTTCCCCGATATTCAGATTCAATTTGTCCAGCGCCAGGACATCGCCATATTTTTTCGTAACATTTTCAAGTTTTATCAAATCACTCACCAATTAGCATATGACAGATTATAAACGAAAGCGGAACGGAATGAAAAGAAGGAAAATAGTTTGCGGTTAAACCATAGAGAGAAAAACCGGCTATCCTTTGAGAACTGCAAGAGGTCTGACCCTGGCAATCTTCCGAGCGAGACCCGCTTCAGTTACGACCTTAATGACTTCGTCAATATCTTTGTACGCCTGGGGAGCTTCTTCTTTTATGGTTTTCATATCTTCGGCGAATAATAGTATTCCCTTCATCGAGCGCTTGAATTCGTCGTCGGTAATTTCCGCCGGGCGCACAACCTTGCCGTGCCGCGATTTGCCTATTGCCGCCGTTCTGGACATCACCCTGCCTGCGCCGTGATTCACGGAACATAACGACGCTTCGTTATCATTCACTCCGGCGAGGACATAGCTCGAAGTCCCCATTGAACCGGGGATCAATACCGGTTGGCCTGTTCCTGTGAACTCCGTTCCGGGCATCTTTCTGCCACCGAAGGCGCGGGTAGCCCCCTTTCGATGGACATACAGCTCCCGGCCAAGGTGTCTTTCTATTTTAAGAATGTTGTGCGGCACATCATAAAGGAGCCTGAGCTTCGCATCAGGATATAATTCGTACATTACAGCCTTTACCAGGAGGTTCAGGAGAAAACGGTTCGCAAAGGCAAAATTAGCGCCGCAGTTCATCGCTTTGATATAATCCCAGCCTTCTTTGTCGGAAAGATATAAGTAGCCCAGCCCCTTTCCCGAAAGATCCGAGCCCCTGGATTCAGTTTTCCTGTTCGCAATCTTCATATAATCACCGCCGATCTGATGGCCGAAGCCGCGAGACCCGGTATGGATCATAATCGTTATTTGCCCGGGTTTAAGTCCGAATTCCCGCGCAATATCATCGTCATATAATTCCTCGATTCTCTGGATTTCGATAAAATGGTTTCCGCCGCCGAGAGTCGCGAGCTGTGAAAGCCCTCTTTCGATGGCTGTGCTCGAGACTGCCGAAACTTCTCCTTTTAGCGACCCGCTGTCCTCGATACGGCCTGCTTCTATTGTTATTTCAGAATCGTCCCATGCCTCCCATACCCTGTTGCCGGATTTCCTGACGCTTTGCAAACCGCGAATACCCCTTTCGGCGACGGACACGAAATCGCTTTTCCCAAGGATTAAATTGCGTTTCCCCTCTCCGAGCGGAACCGCCTGCCTCACCCTTTTGGCGAGCTCGTTCAGGCGGAAGCCTTCGGCGTCCATCCCGGTGGTGATCATCCTCATTCCGCAGTTGATGTCATACCCCACTGCAGCGGGCACAACGACGTCCGTTGTCCCGAGAACCGTCCCGATGGGGACGCCGTATCCCTGGTGGATATCAGGGGTTGCGCTTATATGAACGGTCGAGGGAATGGAAGCGGCGTTTTTCAACTGCTGGAGAGCGGATTCCTCGACGTATAAATTCGGAGACGTATAGACGAACGCGTCAAGAAGCATCCTGTCCTGCTTACGCAGATGCAACAGAAAGTTTTCCTTTTGATTTTTTCCCATTTTCCGAAGAGACTATAAGGCTGATTAAATGTTTTTTAAAAAGCTTTCTCGGCAATGATCACATAATGGGTGGATTGATAGTCGTAGGCGTTCCCTTTCAGGTTTCCGAAGTAGTCAACAAGCCTGAGCCCGGCTTTTTGTATCATCCTTAGCATTTCCGCCAGCGTATAAACCCGAAGCGCAAAGCTATATTCCTTCCTGCTCCCGTCCGCAAAAAATAATTTCCGGCTGACATTCATAATATTTTGCTCAAGGTCCCATCGCCGGGTATCCACAATAATCACATCCTCACCCTCGAAAACAGATGCTGGTTGTTCGGGATCAGCCCGCCTTATTAAACCGCTGAAGCACAATGCTTCTATTAAGAACCTTCCGTTCGGAACGAGAGCCCGGGCAATGGATTCGATCACCTCCTGGTTTTCATCATGGCTGAAATATCCGAAAGATGTGTATAAATTCAGAACTAGATCGAATTCATCTCTATAATCCAATTCACGCACGTCCCCATGGACGAAATTAACTTTGAGGTTCTCTTCTTCCGCCTTCTTTTTGGCATGATTAAGGAATTCCACACTGAGATCATAGCCGGTGATGTTGTAGCCGCGTCTTGCCAGTTCAAGGCTGTGCCGCCCGTAACCGCTGCAGAGGTCCAGTATCTTCATATTCTTTTCGGGGGATAGCAATTCTATGATGCCGTCCACGTCCTCAACCGTGCTCTTGTTTTGTTGCGCATAAGCCCGTATATAATCATTATCAAAGATTTTTTCGAACCATTCAGCCATGTCAGGTTCCTTTCTGCTATTAAATATAATCCCTTTCTGCCAATTTTTACCAAAAAAAACAGAATTAACTAAAAATATCCTGCTTTATCAATTCCTTACTCAAATTTTTAAAGATGTCCAGATCGAGTTCTTCCGCTCTCTTCAGAGATTCGACGCCCGTTTCATTCAGCAATTTTACCAGCTCCTCGCGGTTCGCCTTGATTCTTCCGGAAGATGAAAGGTTATTGAACAGAGTCTTTCTCTTATGCGCAAAACTAATCTTTAACAGATCAACGAGCATTTCCTCGAATTCTGGAGAATCGCCTGTCACCTTTCCTTTGAGCTCGATAACGGTGGAATGGACCGCGGGAGACGGGCGAAAAGATTTTGGAGATACGTTGAATAGCTTTCTTTTTTCGAAAAAATAGTCAATGTATGCGGAGATGAAACCGTATTGACTGCCGCCGGGACTGCTGACGATCCTGTCCACAACCTCGCGCTGAAGCATAAAAACCGCTGATTTAAACCTCAACCTGTAAGGCGTTAGCCGAAACAGTATTGCTGTTCCGATATCATAGGGCAGATTGCCGCAGAACCAAATCGTCCTGGATTTATCAATTTCATTGATAATTCCCTCGATATCAACCTTAAGGATATCTTCGTTGACGAGCTTCAGTCCGTCTTCATCCTGAAATTTTTCCTGAAGATAAAGGATTAGTTCTGAATCTATCTCGATTGCGGTCACACTTGAGCTTTTCTTCAACAGATAAGAAGTTAAAGCCCCGCGGCCCGGTCCTATTTCAATTATATGGTCATCCGGATCGCATTTTATATATCCAGCAATCCGGCTGAGCACAGAGCCGTCAATCAGGAAAACCTGGGAAAATCGTCTTTTACCGGCTTTTCGGTTCCATTTCATTGTCATTACTCTTGGAAAGAACTCGAATGTTAACAAAGAAACTTACAAAGACCAAGCGGATGGAAATCAGAAAAATAAGCTTGCAGAAACGCGACACCCCCATTCCGGCTATTTACAACGAATTGTTGAGCTCTTTCTTCATTCCTCGCAGGTATTCGAACTCATCCCAACCGATCTTAGGATGCCACTGTGTGAAGGCGAACTTGTTGGTAAGCAACGGATCATAATCCTTCGGGAAATATTTCGAGATTGTTTCATCGCCCGACGGAGTGCCGGGTATGGGAGAATAATACGCGAGGTGAATCCTCGCGCCATTATCGTTTATAAACTTCATACTTTCTATTATGTCAGCAGGTTGCTGATCGGGCAGTCCGGCGATAAGATAGACTTCTATCTGTTTTCGCTCGTAACCCTCCGATTCAAGGTTATCAAGCGCCGATACCAAATCCTTGCACGAGACCTTTTTCATTTTCTTCTGGAGGATCTCAGAGCTGGATTCGTAGCTGAGCCTGACCGTCCGGAAGCCTGCGCTTCTGAACAATACTGAGGTTTCCTTATCCATATCTCGCGGAAAGAGACCGTTAGGCGCATGAAAAAACAGGCCGGCATGAGCGTTGATCACCTCCTGAAATATCCTGAAGATGTTCTCCTTTTTCCGATAAAGCAGCGCGTCATCATAAAAAGCAAAATGCCGGACCTGGTATTCCTCGTGCGATCTCAGGATCCTCTCTGCCATCTTTCCGGGAGGCATAAACCGGAAGCCCCCCCATCTTTGATTGGTCATACAAAACGGGCAGGCATACGGACAGCCGACCGATGTGAGTATCGGCAGAGCGGTTTTATCCTCGATCAAAGAATAATCAGGATTGTTCCATTTAGTGAAATCAGGAAAGCCGTTCGGTAAAGTTCTATCTTTTTTAAATATCGAGTCTATAAACCTCAGCAGACCGAATAAGTCATCATTGATGCAGATAAAATCAGGAGCAATCCGTGCAACCGCATCTTCCGGATATAGAGAAGGATAGATTCCTCCTAAAATCAGAGGCACTCCCTGAAATACCTTCCTGACAAGTTCCGCCATATCCTTGACGGCAGGATACCAGTAAGTCATCTGTGAGGTGATCAACACGGCGGAGGGTCGGGGCATTTTACCAAGATATTCTTCCACTAACCGGTAAGGGATGCCATATCTTTTAAAACGGCGTAAGACGCCTCTTAATACCTTTGGCTTCGGGATAATTTCTCTAACGAACTTGCCCCGGCCATCAGATTCCAGTTTCGGGTTTCGCGGGAAATAGCCGTTGAGAAGAGGGTGTTTCCTGTCGAGGCAATCCAGCAAATGAACACAGTACCCGTAAGCCTTCAGAAAGCCTGCGGTTGACAGCAAGCCGTAAGGCTTCATCCAAAGGTCATACGCCGTGAAGTCGTATATCCAGGGATTTATGGCTAAAATATAATCTTTTTGAAACATTCTTTTAAATTAAAAGAGAAGAGACAATCGCTCATACATTAAAGATTCTAAATTCAGGCGGCGGCTGATTCGAGTCCCATTTATCCGTAACATCCTGTAACAAAATTATAATTCTTTCGATATTATCTTTGAAGTCATTGATTGCGACTGCTTTAGCATATAAATAGAAATTTTTTTTCGGAGATTCCAGCAGAAAATACGCGTCAATATGCAAACCTTCTTTGAAATTCATCAGTATTTTATTTCGATTATCCAGATAGTACTGTTTATCCAGAAAATCTTTCAGGTTTTTATCTTTGAATATAAGATCGGGAAAACCGTATGTCTTCTTGAAAGCAATGTCGCCGACTACATCCATAATGTTGCCCTTGTTGTCGGCAATCAAGATTACCGCATCAGCTGATTCAGTGAAAAATTCTCTATAAACCGCTTCCAGTTTTTTATTGAAGTTCTCAATCCTTACGGCTTCAGTAATATCTCTGAATACGCCGATGATGTACCGAGGTTTGCCGCCGACAAGGATAACTCTGCTCCTTTGTTCGATATACTTTATTTCATCGTTTGCAGTATGCATTCTGTAAGAAATGATGTTTTCTTTCTCGGGATTTCTCTCTCTCAATCTGTCCAGCAAAATGACTTTATCTCTATCTTCCGGTAAAATGAGACTCCTTCCAAAATTGGGTGTATTCATTATGACATCGAGAGGAACACCCATGAGCTCGGTTGCCTTTGGGCTTATAAAGTCATATTTACCGGTTCCGACATCAATCTGATAGATATAATCGAATGTATTTTCGAGAATGAATCTATATCTTTTTTCGGATTCGATTAACTTCCTTCGGTTCGCCATTTTATCACTGATATCCTGGATCAGTATCAGATAATCAGTAATATTACCCGGTATGTCGAGAAACGGTAATATCTTTATTCGATGCCAGTGAGTATCATTGTCAGGTTCGATTGAATATTCGAATTCCTTCCCTTCCCAATCTTTTTTAATTTGCACGAGTGCTTCTTTAATGACCGGCAACATCTCATCAGGCAGAATATTTACTAACTTTTTCCCAAGCAGATCGTCATTTTTCTTGAATGATTTATACCCCTTTGCCGGCCTGAAGCATTCAACTATAATCCCATTGTTATTTACCAATAAAATCAATTCATCCATCGAGGAGACAAGAGCCATCAACTGCTGTTCACGTTTCAAAAGCGCATCAGCGGCTGATTGCTCGCTTTTCATATGGTGATATTTTGCACTATTTTGTTTGATGGAGTTAACGAGGCGCGGAAAATGAGCAAACGTGTTATCTTTCGTGAAATAATCATCAGCGCCGAGACGGAAAGCCTGAGCGGCTACCTCCTCATTCCCCTGCCCTGTAAGGAAGATGAATGGAATTAGCAAATGCTTTTCTTTTGCGGCTTCCAAAAATTCCAGCCCGTTCATTCCCGGCATTTCATAATCAACAAGAACACAGTCAAAGTTTTTCTTCGAAAGCAGATTCAGCGCGATCTTCCCAGACTTCGCTTTCTCGATCAAAATAGATTTATCTTCCAGCGGGAGCCGAAGTTCGAGCAGATTTAGATAATCTTCATTATCATCAACGTGAAGAATTCTGATTGAGCTGTTCTCCTTCAAAAAAATCCTACCCTATTCCAATCTTCCAATCTTTTTCAGTAAAAATCAATTTCAAATAAAAACGTGACTTCCCCTGAACACATCTTTACATATTATTATAACAGCAGAAAAATAAAAACCTTTTGAAAAAAATAATCCTACCTGCTATATTCAATTGTGCAGTGCGTTATGCATGATAATGTAACGGGACAGACCTTTTTGCATTGCTATTAACATTATGGCTACAACTTATCTTTAATTTAAAACAAAAGAAGGAGGTATTTTTATGCAGCCGGCACAAAAGACAGGCTTTAGGCTGTGGTTCTGGCAAAGGCTCACCGCTTTCATCCTGGTATTCGGACTATTTCTGCATTTCGCTGTGACCCATCTAACGGGTGAGCCTTTGAGCTTCGGCGTTGTCAATAGCAGGACTCAGCATCTATTTTGGGTGATTTTCGATTCTATCCTTCTGATCACCGCGCTTATACATGGGTTCGGCGGTCTATGGTCGGTTTACCTGGATTATAACCCGAAGGGTACTTTCAGGAAATTTCTCGGATGGGTTGTTGTTTTCTTCGTTGTGATTTTTTCAGCCTATGGCTTGATTGCCCTTAGAGCCTTATCGGTTTAAAGGAGTAGGATATGGGATTTATAGCAAAAACTTCTGACTGTCTTAAAGACAGCTATATCAATCGGCACTTCGGCCAGTGGTCCTTTTTCATTAACAGGCTCACGGGGCTTGTTATCGTTCTTTACCTTCCATTGCATATCTTCATCAACAGCATAGCGCTTATCTTCGGCCAGGAGGCATACACGAGAGTTCTGAATGCGATGGACACACCGCTGCTGAAAGCGCTTGAAGTTCTCTTAATAACGGCGGTGGGATTTCATATGTTCAACGGAATACGTATTCTCCTCGTGGATTTTTTCAAGATGACGAGAAGCCAGGGTGTTCTGACCTTCTTTGTCTTTATTCTTTCGATTGCCCTGTTTATAGGAGCCTTGATACTTTATTGGCCCTATATAACCGGCGCAACCGGCCACGATGCCTTGACAACCAAACTGTAATTATTGTAAGGAGATAGTATGAAATACCATCAGGTTTTAGTGATAGGAGGCGGGTTAGCCGGAATGAGGGCCGCGATTGCATGCAACCAGAACAACATCAAGGTCGGTTTGCTCTCTAAAGTTCATCCGGTTCGTTCGCATTCCGTTTCGGCCCAGGGCGGGATCAACGCCGCTCTCGGCAACAATGAACGCGGAGGAACCGACAGCCCAATGCGCCATGCATTCGATACGATCAAGGGAAGCGATTACCTTGCCGATCAGGATGCGGTCGTAAAATTCCTCGAAGCCGCTCCGAAAAGAATTTATGAGATGGAAAACTGGGGCTGCCCGTTCAGCAGAACCATTGAAGGCAAGATCGCCCAGAGACCGTTCGGCGGCGCCGGTTTTCCGAGAACGTGCTATGCCGCCGACAGGACGGGTATGTACCTGATCCAGACGCTTTGGGAACAGATATGCAAGTATATGCAAACCTCGATGCGCGAGGAAATGGTCATCTATGATGAATGGATCGTTCTCAAACTCGTTATCGAAAAGAAGAAAGTAGTCGGCGCGGTCGCATGGAACCTCAAAGACGGCCAGCTGGAAACATTCAAAGCTGACGCTGTTATTATGGCGACCGGCGGCATCGGAAGGATTTATTCCAACACTTCCAATGCCCTGACAAATACCGGTATGGGAATGTCGCTCGCCTATTGGGCCGGCGTCCAGCTGAAAGATATGGAGTTCGTCCAGTTCCATCCGACGACCCTGAAAGGCAACAACTGCCTTATGACGGAAGGGTGCCGCGGCGAAGGCGGTTACCTTGTGAACGATAAGGGCGAAAGATTCCTTAAAAATTATCCTGATTCGGCAGTCGCAATGGAGATCGCGCCGAGAGATATCGTCAGCCGCAACATCTGGCGGGAGATCATCGGCGGAAGAGGCATCAACGGCGAGGATTACGTTTATCTCGACCTTCGTCACCTCGGAACGGAAAAGATACTTGCCAAACTCCCCGGTATCCGCGATATCGCGATGAACTTCGTCGGCGTTGATCCGATCACGCAGCCGATCCCGGTTCAGCCCGGACATCATTACACGATGGGCGGCATAGATACCGACAAGAACGCCGCAACCGAAACTGAAGGCTTATACGCCGCCGGTGAGTGCGCCTGCGTCTCGGTTCACGGCGCGAACAGGCTCGGCGGCAATTCGCTGCTCGAAACGATTGTCTTCGGCGCTATCGCCGGGGAATCCGCCGTCGAATATATCGACAAGGGCGGAAAAACCGGAGACGTCGGCAAAACTCTGGAGGAAGCGAAGAAAGAGGTTACCGGCAAGATTGATAATCTCTTCCATTCCAAGGGGAAAGAAGACCCCGCTCCCATCCGCGAAGAGCTTCAAAAGACAATGGCAAAGAACGCTTTCATCTTCCGGAACGAGAAAGACCTGAAATCCGCCCATGAGAAAATCCAGGCACTGCGGGAACGCTACAAACAGATCAAAATTATGCATACGAGCAGCCTCAGGTTCAACCAGGATCTGATGTGGAACCTCGAACTCGAAGGAGACCTCGACATCGCGGAAGCGATTGTCCTCGGCGCATTGGAACGGAAAGAGAGCCGCGGCTCCCAGTTCAGGGACGATTATCCGAAGCGTGACGACGAGAAGTTCCTGCACCACTCGATGTTCGAATACACGCCGAAAGGCGCCAAGCTCGGGAAGAAAAAAGTAACGCTCGGACACTTCGAGCCGAAAGAAAGAAAATATTAAACCGGAGAGGAATTGTGAGATGAGTAAAAAGGTAACGTTCAAGATATTTCGATTCGATCCGGATAAGGATAAAAAACCCTGCTTCAAGAAATACACTTTCGAAGTTAAAAAAGGTATGACGGTTCTCGACGGTTTATTCCACATCCTGAGAACAATGGACGGAAGCATCGCGTTCCGCTCCTCGTGCAGGGAGGGCGTTTGTGGTTCCTGCGCGATTCATATCGCCGGAAAATACCGCCTTGCCTGCGAGACGCAGATCGCCGGCCTCGGAAGAACCATCGTCATCAGACCGCTCGGCCATATGCCCATCATCAAAGACCTGATCGTGGATATGACCGCTTTCTGGAACAAATACCGGCAGATCAAGCCGTACCTTATGCCGGGCGATCCGGATCCGAAGAGCAAGGAAAGAGTGCAGACGGAAGACGAACGCAAGAAAGTGGATGTCCTCATTGACTGCATCCTCTGCGGTTCCTGCACCGCGTCGTGCAGCGTCTCCGCCACCAATCCCGATTACATCGGGCCGGCGGCAATGATGAAAGCGAACAGGTTCATCCAGGACAGCCGCGATAACGCCGTCGAGGAACGGCTGCGCATCGCCGCGTCTGAAAACGGCGCATTCCGCTGCCATACTATTTTCAGCTGCCAGTACGTCTGCCCGAAGGACCTGAACCCCCAGGCTTCCATAGCCCAGCTCCAGGAATTGGCATTGAAAAGGGCGTTCGGCAAATTAGAATAGACTTTATCCGATTTAGTTCCGGCCTCCTGAATAAGGAGGCCTTTTTCTTTTTGCACAATAATTATTGCTATTAAAATATTCGATTTTCACCAATTTATTCTTTATTATGTGATAAAACCTTAGAAAAGCTTACCCCGGTATTTTTCTTTAACTTGAAAATTTCATCATCTTTTCTTTAATTACATATTCTCAATCAATGTAATCCAGATTACATTTTTAACCACTTTTTAATGCTATTATTAAAAAATCCAAGAAGGGAAGGAGTATAGGTTATGAGATTTACAACATTTTTATCAATCGGAGTTATTCTCCTTTGTTCGAGCATCCTCACCCTCGCAGCTCTCGATCTAAGATTCACCACAGCAATTTCCCAGGCGCCTGATCCGGCAAATGCGGGAGATGCCGTAACATTTACCGTAAGCCTGATCAGCGACGGCGCGATTGTCAACGACTTGAAGCTGATCGGCGGTGTTGGTAGTGGACAGATCGTGGAAAAAATATTCGCTGGTATTGCTAATGGCGGCACCAGGACACAAAACATGAACTGGACTGCGATTGCCGGTACCCATACGGTGTGGTTCGAGCTCGACCCCGATCACGTCAAAGGCGATTCGAACTACGGCAACAACAGGGTCGAAAAGAGAATAACCGTCGGCGGCGGCGCAGTGTTCGAAGCGTTTACTCCCGGCCTGGAAGCTCACGCCAGGATACTAAAGCCGGACCTTGTCATCAGCAGTGTCCGGTTTACAAAGGACACAAGCAGAGATGACAAATATTTTTACGAAATCAAATTTAAAAATCAGGGCGTAGTCTGCATCGGAGCGTTCAATTTTAAAATGTTCGGCACCAATCCTTCAACAGGAGAAAATTTGTGTGCAACTTGCTTACAAGGCCGTTTCGCGGCAGTAAGACCACTATGCGCCTTGAAAGCCGGCGAAGAGAAACAGATTAACGGCTTCATTCTCAAGTCCAACTTCAGTAAAAGCATAGAAGAAAATTGCCCTGGATTTCTCTTTTTTCCGAAACACAAGATATACAATCCTGTCTATCTCATAGTTGACCATGACAATAGGGTTGATGAATCCAACGAAGGCAATAATCAAACCGCCGTGCACGAGCTGATCTGGAAGAACGAGTGCGATTAGAACTTGCGTCAGAAAAGCATTTAATATTTGGAAGCAATGTAAAGAGCATATTGGTCTGACCCCCTAAAGCTGGACTACCTTGAGTGTTAGTATTAACTTAAAGAGAGGTAGATCCAATGAAGCAAATGCGGAGCATTCTGTAAATGCGGAGCATTCTGTAAAAACGTTTCAAAGGTGATGAGATTATCAAGATTCTCCGTGCGATCGAGGAGGGTTTGACTGGCATCGAGATATGCCGCAAGCATAATATATCCGGGCAGTAGGAGCTGCTGCCAGCAGCGATAATTTGTGTAGGAGTCGCTGCCAGCGGCGATTATCGCGGCTATGCGATAGGCGGTAGGAGTCGCTGCCAGAGACGATTATCGCGGCAAGGCTGCCGCTCCTGCGAGATTCTTGCCGAAACAAAGCTGCCGCTCCTACTATCAGGAATCAAAATCTCAATTACCGGCCTGACCCCCATTAACTATTGAGATACTTAATTACTTCGCCTACCAGGTAGAGCGAGCCTGCCGCAAGAATAAAATCCACATCTTTTTCATCTCCGGCTTTTATAAAAGCATCATTGAGGCTATCGGTTATGATGGCTTCGCGATTGAGTTTCGATGCTAAGTTGCGCAGCAGTGCCGGTTCGACGAACTGATACCCTTCTATTTTCGGAAGAAATATCTTATAGGCGAGCGGGAACAATATTTCGCACATTTTTTTATAATCCTTGGATGTCTTGCAGGCGAAGACCAGGGCAAAGCGTTTCGAGGCGAGCCTGGTCTTGATATAACCGGTCAGGGAGCGCAGGCCCGAAGGGTTATGCCCGCCGTCGAGCAGCAGGGGGATTTTCCAGTCCACCCATTCGAGGCGTCCTTCCCAATGAGCGTTCTCGATGCCGAAGATGATGTCCCCGGTTTCAATATTAAAACCCGCTTCCTTCAGTTTTTCCGAGGCATAGACCGCCGCCGCGATATTTCCGAACTGATGCCTTCCGGAGAGCGAGGGGATTATGCCCCTGTATTCGGTTTTGGGGGAAACGATGTCTATCAGATCAATCTTCTCTTCCATCCGCTTCCGCACTGGATTTATCGGCACGCCGGAGTTCGTTTCTGCGCTGTCGGATGGAATCTCCCGAACGGTGATTTTTATATCTTTCAAAGCATCGAGAACGACAGCCTTTTTTTCGGAAGCAATCGCTTTCAGGACGGTTCTGGGTTTATTTTTACCGACGCACAGAATAACAGGCCTGTCTTTTCTCATTATTCCGGCTTTCTCACTCGCGATGGAAGTCAGCGTCCTGCCGAGATGTTTCTGGTGATCATAATCAATTTCAGTTATCACCGACAGAATGGGATCAATGATATTCACGGCATCGAACCTTCCGCCGAGGCCGATCTCCATAACGCCGATATCAATCTTCTCTTCCTTGAACCAAAGAAAAGCGATTGCGGTGATGAATTCGAAATATGTCGGGAATTGGTCTATTTTCTTTCGATTAAATAAATCCTCAGTCGTGCGCCGCATTTCATTCATAAAGAAAGCGAAGCGGTCTTCAGGAATCAACTGATCGCCGATCCTGATCCGTTCCCTGATATCCACCAGGTGCGGCGAGGTATATACACCTGTCTTATAACCTGAGTGTTGGAGAATTGCTCCGAGATATGCGCAGACGGAACCTTTGCCGTTCGTTCCGGCGACAAGGACGGATGGAAAGGACTTCTGAGGCTCACCGAGGAATTCGCAAAGCGCTCTGATTGTGTCCAAACCCAGCTTGATGCCGAAAGGCGAGAGTGCAGAAAGATAATCAACAGCTTCCTGGTAAGATAAAATTCCGCTTGGCATTTAATAAAGATTATATGGATCTGAAATAGATTCAGGGTTGATCCGTCATAAACCGCAGGCACTTGACGACGAAATTTTTCATATCCTTCCGCTCCACGACGCTATCCAGCATCCCTTTCTCAAGCAAAAATTCCGCCCGTTGAAAACCTTCGGGCAGGTCGGCTTTTATCGTCTGCTTGATGACCCGAGGGCCCGCGAACCCGATCAGTGATTTCGGTTCGGCGACGTTGAGGTCTCCCAGCATCGCGTAGCTGGCGCTGACGCCTCCGGTAGTCGGGTCGGTTAAAAGCGATATAAAGGGCAGTCCGGCATCGTCCAATTTGGAGAGGGCCGCGCTCACCTTCGCCATCTGCATAAGCGACAATGCCCCTTCCTGCATCCTGGCTCCACCCGATGCGGATATTATTATAAGCGGGATTTTTCTCTCCAATGCGAGTTCTGCAGCCAACGTGATCTTTTCGCCCACCACCGATCCCATGGATCCACCCATATAACCGAACTCCATAGAACAAGCTACGACTTCTATGCCGCCTATCTTTCCTTTTACGACGACCACTGCCTCCTGGTCAGGAAATTTATCGTCGGAGATCTTGATCCTGTCGCGGTATTTCATCGTATCCTTGAAATTCAGAATATCGGTGGACAAGCATTCACGATAAAGTTCTTCATATTCATTGTCATCTATCAGCATTTTTAGCCGTTCACGGGCAGCAATTCTGAAGCAGTATCCGCACTTGGGACAGACATAGGAATTCCTCGCCACTTCTTTTCGATAAATGATCGCGCTGCAGTTGTTGCACTTTATCCACAAACCTTCGGGAAAATCGGTCTTCTTCTCGAAAGGTTCTATGTCCTTATCCTTTTTCTTAAAATACGCCATCAGGAATGTACCTCCATTATGAATGTTAACATATACCCGCTCTCGGTCAAGTTTGAATCTTTTTTGCAATCAACATCAAGCAAAAGCAAGAAAATAGCTGAAATGACCTATTTCTGCACCATTAAACCTAATCGAGGCGTTGTTTTTTCATCTTCATTAAATATAATTGAACGCGGGGCATTCAATAGCTCCGAATGGGATTAAAAATGTAAGTGATTAGAATTTATTGCGGGGATTGCAAGTGTTTAAACCGAAGAAATACATTAGCTTAATTAAGGCGATGTTTAAAAATGACATCGCGATAGACCTCGGAACAGCCAATACTCTTCTTTATACAATTGACGAAGGCGTGGTTATAAATGAACCGTCGGTCGTCGCCGTTAATAAAAAATTCGAAACCATCGAAGCCATCGGCCTTGCAGCCAAAGAAATGGTGGGAAGAACGCCAGGCGATATCGTCGCCATCAGACCACTCCGCGACGGAGTAATCGCTGATTTTGAGATCACCGAAAAAATGCTGCAATATTTCATCGAGAGAGCAGTGAATAAAAAAGTCCTCGTGCGTCCGCGGGTTATCATCTCGGTGCCTTCGGAGATCACGCAGGTGGAGATGCGCGCAGTGCGGGATTCCGCTTTCAGGGCAAAGGCTTCGGAGGTATATCTTGTCCTCCAGTCCGTTGCCGCGGCAATCGGTGCCGGACTGCCGATCGAAGAACCGTCCGGCAATATGATCGTGGATATCGGCGGAGGTACAACGGATGTGGCCGTGCTTTCCCTGTCGGGCCTGGTTTACAGCAAAACGATAAAGACAGCCGGAGACCAGATGGATAACGCAATCATCCAATATATCAAGAAGAAATATAATGTCCTTATCGGCGAGGCAATGGCGGAAAAGGTCAAAATTACCATCGGCTCCGCGTATCCGATGGACGAAGAGATGACTATGGACATCAAGGGCCGCGATCTCGTTGCCGGCATTCCTGCGACGCTGAAGGTAAATGACACTGAAATCCGAGAGGCGCTTTCGGAGGTGGTTAATGTAATTGTCGAAACCATCAAAGGTGCGCTTGAAAGAACTCCACCGGAGCTTGCCGCCGATCTCGTGGATAAAGGGATCATGCTCGCGGGGGGCGCTTCCCAACTGAAAAACCTGGATAAACGCTTACGCGAAGAAACAGGGGTGCCTGTGACGCTTGCGGAAAACCCTTCGACGGCGGTGGTCGAAGGGACAGGCCGTCTTCTCACAAATCTCGAACTGCTGCGAAAAGTAGCCCTGAACAGATGAAACGGTTCTTCTTACGCCATAAAATACTCGCAAATATTTCGCTTATCCTCCTCGTCCAAATATTGTTGATATCTTTCCAGGTAAAAGATAGTTCCGACAGGCCTCTAATTGCCGGCCCCGTTGCGCTGGTCCTTACGCCGGCGCAGTCCGCAGCGGATATTTCACTGAAATGGATTGCGGATAAATGGAATAAATATGTATGGCTGAGAAACAAGGAAGACGAAAACAGAATCCTCCAGGATAAGATCTGCAAACTCGAAGAGGAGATCATTCTTCAAGGCAGGATGGAAACGAGGCTGCGAACTCTTGAGGGGCTTCTGCGGTTTAAAGCAGAAACCGCCTACGCGACTGAACCTGCAATCATAACAGGCCTCGGATCATCCGTGCAGTATAAGTCGGTTTTCATCAACAAGGGTGAATCGGCGGGTTTGAAAAAATATCAGCCTGTCATCAACAACCAGGGCCTCGTGGGCATGATCGTGCTCACAACGCCTTTTACATCGCAAATACAACTTCTCACCGACAGCAATACCGCTGTATCAGTGGTCACGGAAAAGAGCGCTATCCGGGGAATTCTAACCGGTTGGAGTGACGACTTTCTGGTCATCAACTATATTGATAAGCACGAAAAAATTATTATCGGCGAGAAGGTTATAACCAACGGTCTGGATGAGATATTTCCTTACGGTCTGCTGGTGGGAACTATCAGCGAAACAGCGGACGGCAGCGATATATTTCTTAGGGTAGTAGTAAAACCTGCGGTTGATTTCAAGCACGTTGACAGCGTTCTCATTTTAAAAAACAAGGTTATGCCTGTAACCGAAGAAACAGCCATCCCGGAAAATACTCAATGAAATTCTATAAGATAATATTTCTGTTCATAATTATTCCGCCCGCCCAGGTGCTTTTAAAACACATTCTTGGGAATGAGGCGGTGTACTACGATCTTTATATGATCCTGATAATCTATTTATCCATCATTATGAACATGGTTGTCTCTATGTATCTTGCATCGCTCGCCGGCGTTATCAAGGACCTGCTTTCAGCCCCTGTTGTGGGCCTTAACGGATTTTCTTTTCCGTTGCTCGCCCTTGCTTCGAACTTCATTTTCAGTAAATTCTCTGTTAAAAAAATATACTCACAATTTGCAATAGTATTTTTTCTGACGATTATTAACAATTTGATAGTGAGCCTTATCGCCCTGATATTCGGAATTAATATCATCCATCCGGCATTTCCGGAGCACCTCTACATGGGGCTCGCAAACGGTCTCCTCTTTATCCTGATATATAATCTTAAGAAACTGATTCCCGATAAATCGGTAAAAAAGAAAAACAGATATGCGGTTTAAAACACCGGTCGAAATCTACCAATTCCGACTTAAATTCATCAAGATATTTCTCATCCTTATGTTCATCGGGCTTGTCATCCGCTATTGGCAGCTCCAGGTGATGAGGGGACCGGAATACTTCATCCTCTCGGAGCAAAATAGAATACGAATCACGACTATGCCTGCACCGAGAGGCCTTGTGCTCGATCGGAACGGAGTAATAATCACAAAAAACAGGCCTGCTTATAACGTTGTGCTATACAGGTACCAGTTGACAGAAAGCATCTCCGATATCGCAAAATTCCTTAACCTCACGCCAGAGCAGATAAAGGAAAGGGTGAACAAATACTCCAACGTCCCTATATCCGAACCTGTCGTCTTGAAATTCGACATACCTTTCGAGGAAGTCGCCCTCCTGCAACCCAGATTGATAGACCACACAAACCTGGATATTTCCGTCGAACCTATCCGTTTCTATCCATTTGGCGATAAACTCGTCCATGTTCTGGGCTATACAAGCGAAATAAGCGAAATGGAGATCGGTTCCGGCTATTTCTCGGACACAACGAGCGGCGATCTGATCGGAAAAACCGGAATCGAAAAAAAATTCGATAAATATTTAAAAGGCGAAAAAGGCGAGATAACCGATGTGGTGGATAACCTGGGCAGAAAGGTTGAGAACCTGCTGACCAGAGAGCCTGTATCAGGGAAAACACTGACGCTTTCCATAGACAGCGAGCTGCAGTCGAAAATTTATGAATTATTTGGAGAAAACGTCGGCGCCGTTGTCGCAATGAGACCGGATACCGGGGAGATTCTTGCGATGGTTTCCAATCCGGCATATGACCCGAATCTCATCCAGGGACATTTCCCGGAAGAAAAGTGGCAGGAACTGATGAATGCCGAAAACGATCCCCTGCAAAACAGGTCCATCCAGAATACCTACTCTCCCGGTTCGATGTTCAAGCTTGTCATAGCGCTTGCCGGCCTGCAGGAAAACAAGATAAACGAGGATACAACATACAATTGCAGCGGGATTCAATATTTTTTCAGGGACCCCTTCCGATGCAACAAGGCAAGCGGTCACGGCAAGATGGATTTATATGACGCCTTGAGATTATCATGCAACATTTTCTTTTATAACGTCGGGAACAAGGTCGGCATAGATGCGATAAGCGCTTATGCTAAAAGATTCGGTTTCAATTCGCGAACAGACATAGATCTCGTGGAAGAAAAAAAAGGCGTCATTCCTGATCCTGAATGGAAGAAATATCATCTGAAAGAACCGTGGTACGCCGGCGAAACCATCTCCGTCGCCATCGGTCAGGGCGCCGTCCAGATCACTCTTGTACAGCAGGCGGCGTTCATAAGCGCCATTGCAAACGGCGGTAAATTGTTGCAGCCGTTTATCACGAAAGAAATAAAGGACACGGACGGAAAAATACTATACTCGACAAAGCCGAAGATCAGGGGTTTGCTTGGAATCAGCTCGGAAAACCTCGATAAAGTAAAAAGAGGGATGTGGGGCGTGGTGAATGATTACGGCACCGGCTGGGGCGCTAAGATATTCGGCAAAGAAGTTGCGGGTAAAACCGGCACAGCCCAGGTCATCAAAAAAGATGTTAGTGCATCCCAGAAGGACCTGCCTTGGGAATTCCGAAATCATTCCTGGTTTTCATGTTTTGCGCCCTTCGATAACCCCGAAATCGTCCTGGTGATCCTTGCCGAACATGCGGGGGACGGATCGGTTGTCGCGGCGCCGCTTGCAGGAAGGATATTGCGGGAATATTTCAAGCTCCAGGAATTGCGAGCGGAAAAGGAAGTGGCAGATGAAAATTAAACTCGAACGGCGTGAATTCTATTACCCGATGCTGATAATGACAGTCGCGATCACCCTGCTCGGCATCGTATTTATCTTCAGTACTACTCACGATTCGGCATCTTCCGATCTTTTTATCCGCCAGATATTTTGGATGTTCTTCGGCCTTTTCCTGATCTATTTCTTGAACAGGATTGATTATAATATCGTCACTCGCTATTCCCCTGCGTTATACGTAGTTATCTTAGCATTGCTCGTTCTTCTCCTGATGGCAGGCCAGTTGATCGGTGGAGTTAAAAGTTGGTTCTATTTCCGATGGATTTCGCTGCAGCCATCCGAATTCGGCAAAATCGTCTTTATACTGTTTTTATCAAAATATATCTCGGAACTCGGGAAAGTGCAGCTGTCTTTTAAAGATATAATTAAACCGTCTATCTATCTCGCCCTGCCCCTCGGCCTTATCGCCCTTCAGCCGGACCTCGGTTCCGCCATTACATATATACCTATTTTCTTCGGGATAATATTCGTCGCAAGGCTGAGGATCAGAGTCATCATATCCCTGCTGCTCCTTTTCCTGATAGGTGTTTTCTTTTCCTGGTCTTATATCCTGAAACCCTATCAAAAACAGAGGATAACCACGTTCCTCGAACCGGAGAAGAACAAGAAGGAAGCCGGCTACCAGATATATCAGTCGAAGATCGCGATCGGCTCCGGCGGAGTATGGGGCAAAGGTTATCTTAAAGGGACGCAAAGCCAGCTCAAGTTCGTCCCCGAGCAGCATACCGATTTCATTTTCAGCGTCCTCGCCGAGGAGACAGGCTTCGTCGGTGTCCTCGCCGCGATGGGGCTCTACCTCGGCCTGATACTTAGTTTCATCACCACGGCGGCAACCGCAAGGGACAAGCTCGGCCTCTTCATAGCTACCGGATTCTCCTTCCTCTTTGCGTTCCATTTTTTTATAAACGTCGGGATGGTCGTGGGCCTGATGCCAACCACAGGCATACCCTTGCCCCTCTTTTCCTACGGCGGCTCCTCTCTTCTGTCCTTCTATATCGGTATAGGTATCGTTATGAGCATCCGCAGCCGAAGGTTTGTTTATTTATAATTAAAAACTATTTTGAACAAACTATTCGTCCAAATATCGATGCTTGACAACAACTATCAATCATGCCAATCTTGCTTATAAGAATGTGGGAACATTGATGACAAGTGAAAAACCGGCGGTGCTGATCCTTATAGGTTCGGACTCTGACCTTACTTCAATCCAACCGTGTATGGACCATCTCGAAAAATTTGGTATCGGATATGAAATAGAGGTCACGAGCGCGCATAGAAGCCCGGAAAGAACGCATAAGATTTCCACTGAGGCGGCATCGCGTGGGATTAAGATTATAATCGCCGCGGCAGGCGCAGCAGCACATCTTGCGGGAGTCGTCGCATCGGAAACCCACCTGCCGGTCATTGGCATACCCATTGACAGCTCACCCTTGATGGGCATTGATGCGCTGTATTCCACCGTTCAGATGCCCGCCGGAATCCCGGTTGCCACTATGGCAGTGGGGGCCGCAGGCGCCGCTAACGCCGCCGTTTTTGCCGCGAGGATTCTCGCCTTGACAGATGAAGGTATCAGGGCAAAGCTTTTAAACTTCAAAGAAGAATTGTCCTGTAAGGTCGAAGAAAAATCTGAATCGCTAAAAGCCAAATTAAAAAAATAAAATTGTTACAAAGACGGAACAACCCGGATTTTTCTCCATTATAATCCTGGGATGCAAAGCAAACCAGTACAACTCCGCATACATAGCCGAACAACTCGCTTGCGATGGAATGATCTTCATAAAAAAACCAAAAGATGCTCAAATACTGATAATCAATACCTGCACGGTTACATCGAAGACTGATTATAAGTATCTCCAGATCATACGAAAATGGAAACGGTCGTTTCCCGGGCAGCCATCGAGTTTACAGATCTCATTTAGTTCAGAAAAAAGTTCACTTAATCGGTTAAGTAAGTTAAAATATGCATAGAGGCGGTGAATGATAAAAAAACTTAGGTTATTTGTATTCTTTGTTGCTTTTTTCCATCTCGCGGCGATATCACAGGAAATTGATAAGTCCGAAATTCGTAAATGGCTTGACGAATCCCAAATCTTCGGAATCGAACCCATCGAATTTAAATGGCATAACAACAGCGATGTCTGCGCTTTTCTGTGGAATGAAGCCGGGCAAAACTATCTCGATATCTATATCTTTTATCCATCAGGGAACAAACGGGAAAGGTTGACTGATTCGGTTGACCTCGAAATACAAAACCGGTTGCTCGACGAAGACCGCTCCGATAAAATAAAAGCGAGATCGGAAATCAAGACGTCCGGGATATCGGAATTCGTCTTCCATCCAAAGAAAAAACAGATTTATTTTCTTTACGACAGGGACATTTATAAAATTGATATTGACGACAAGAAACCCGAGAGAGTGACAAGAACAGTCGATGAAGAAAGCTGTATAAAAATATCGCCTGACGGAAAATGGCTGAGTTTCGTCAGAACGCATAATATCTGGATTCTCGGAATTGAAGGAGGCTATGAAATCCAGCTGACGGACACAGGAAGTGAAACAATCATAAACGGCCGGACGGTTTATCCAATGCCAAACCTGCCGGAAGAAAAAGCCGCATACGAATGGAACAGTATCAGCAGCGGACTCGCCTTTATAACTACAGATATATCGCCGGTGTCAGCTCAGATCGATGTTAAAAGATTCTACAAAGCGCTTAAGGAATCGCTGATCCCTAATCCTTTTTCGCCAATACCAAAATATGAAGTGAATACCGTTTTTCTGCGCAATTTTAAAAATTCGAAAATTAAAACCGGCGAACACGGGGAATATTATATAAGAAAAATTCAATGGCGGCCCGCAAGCCTCGACCTGCTTGTGCTTCAGGAAGACAGGAAGTGTAAAAGGGTTGCATACTATCTCGTGAATACTTTCAGCGGACAGAATAGACTTATTTTTGAGGAAAAAGATGCGAAAACAGTCAACCTGGACAATCGTTTTACGGCATTTTCCCAGGATGGAGCGACATTGTATCTGACTTCGGAGGAAGACGGATGGAACCATCTTTACTCGCTGGGAATTAAAACACTGGAAAAACGCCAACTGACAAAGGGAGAATGGGAAATTACGGGAATGCAGGGCGTTGATGAAAAGAATAATATTTACGTAACGACGACGAGAATCCGTCCCAACCAGAGGCACCTCGAAAAAGTGTCGCCCGATGCCGGCTTAATCGAGCAGGTGACCTTCATTGAAGGCTGCCACAATTGTCTTCCATCCCCCTCTTTTTCGGATGCCCTGGATTTTTTTAAGGGAAATTTCATTTCTGGTGATCTTTATAATTTCGTTTTCAGCCGGCCCTATCAAAGAAACCGGATCACATCTCCTCCGATTCCAAATTATAATAATTTTATAATAAGCGAACCAAGATATGTGACTTTTAATAGTCGGAAAGACGGCGGGCTTATCTTCGCAAGGATATGGTCACCGGCAAATATCAACGGAGAAGCGTCACCCGCGGTAATCCTGCTTAAGGATGAATACAGTCAGCCATCCGTACTCCGTTCTTTATTTAAGAAAGATGTACGTCCGAATATTCTGACCAGTCGCGGTTACTATGTTCTTGAACTCGATCAACGCGGAACCTCCGGCTATGGGAAAAAATGGCGTACCGACGATTATATGCGAACTCAGGAGTTCGATATCGAGGATATTATTAGCGGGGGTGAATACCTGGCATCGCTCAAAGAAATTGATGCGGACAGGATCGGAGCGTTGGGCACGGGCTACGGAGCATATTTGGCTCTGTGGCTGATGATGAAAAACCACGGACCTTTCAAGATCGCCGTTGTGATCAATCCCCTGCTTTTATGGGAAAAATACGATTCGCGCTTCGTCGAGGCTGTCTTCGGCAATCCTTCGACTGAGAACGATGCCTATAAAAACTTTGAATTGTTGAAATACGCCAGGGATATGAATTCCAGGCTTCTTGTCATATTGAATTCCGATAGAAACAGTGACAGGTCTATTCTTATAAATCAATACTTCCAGCAGATGCTCTCGGACGGGGCCCTTTTCGATGTAAAATATTTTTCCGCTGAAAAAACAGCTGATACCTGGCTTGAAGAGAGATACCGTTTTGTGGAAGAGATTTTAAATTATCTTCACGAAAACCTGTAAAATTCGGTTTTCGATGGAAAGAAAAAGTCTTCGGAAATAAAACCGGATAAATTATGATTCAAGACCTGTGAAAAACCATGGTTTGCTGTCATTCTGAAGAAAGCTCCTGAAGAATCAAATAGATTCTTCCTCTGCATCCCTTCGAAGTGCGCGTCAGGATGACAAGCAAACAGGTTTTTCAAAGCTTTCGATTCAGGTTCTGGATTTTCCGATCAGAGCGAGAAATTCATTTCTTGTCTGCGGGCGGTTTCTGAACGACCCCAGCATGGCGCTTGTTATGGCGATGGAATTCTGCTTCTCAACGCCCCGCATCATCATACAGAGATGCTGCGCCTCGATAACCACTCCCACGCCGAGCGGTTTCAAAGAATTATTCAGTGTATCCGCTATCTGTTTCGTCAGCCTTTCCTGCACCTGGAGACGCCTGCTGAACATCTCGACAATCCTGACTATCTTGCTGAGACCTAGTATTTTTTTATCAGGAATATATGCCACATGCGCCCTGCCAAAAAATGGCAGCATATGGTGTTCACACATACTATATATATCTATGTCTTTCACAATAACCATCTCATCATAGTCTGTCGTGAAAACCGCTTCTTTCAGAATTTCGTCTATATCCTGATTGTAACCGGATGTTAAAAATTCCAGGGATTCCCTGACGCGCATAGGTGTTCGTCTCAGCCCTTCTCTTCCCGGGTTTTCGCCCAGCTCTATTATCAATTCCTTCAGGAACCCTTCTGTCTTATCTTTGTTCATTGTTCCACTATGCTCTTTCCGTTTCAGATATACTCCCGAAATTGAAAAACTTCAACCGTATAAGTTTCCAAAAACAGCCTGGAAGTCTGTTCCCATTTCTGCCACATAAAAATCATAATACAACAGCTGAATGAGGAGAACGTATCAGACGTTGAACCTGTATTCGATTATATCGCCGTCCTGGACAATATAATCGCGCCCTTCCACGCGGACCATACCTTTTTGTTTGAGGACATTAATATCGGGTTGAATCTTGAAGTCATTATATTTCATAACCTGAGCCGCGATGAAACCGCGCTGAATATCGGTATGAATAAGACCGGCAGCCTCATTGGCTTTCACACCGCGCGGGACAGGCCAGGCGCGGCATTCGTCTTCTCCGACAGTCAGGAAGCTTATCAGCCCCAGCAAATCATAAGAATTCTGAATCAGCCTTTCATATCCGAGGTCCTTCAATCCATAATCCGCCATAAAAACCGACGCGTCATTATTCGACATCTCAGCGATCTCGGCCTCGATGGGAGCGCATATATATGAAATCGAAACCTTCGGTTTGGACGAAAACGCTTTCATTTTTTCCATGATCATAGATTCGGCGCTTGGAATTTGTTTTTCGTCTATATTTACAATGACCTGCAGCGGTTTTTGTGAAAGGAAACCGAAACTCCTTATGGATTTCTCCTCATCAGGCTTCAGCTCGGCCTCCCTGATAGGCTTGCCCTGCTCGACTATCGGCTTGATTTTTTCGAGGGTCGCCAGTTGAAGTTCGTCCTCGGAACTTTTGGTTTTCATAACGCTTTTTCTCAAGCGATCGAACTTTCCCTCCATCAGAATCAGGTCCGAGAGTTGAAGCTCTTCTTCCATCTTCAGGGCATCCCTCAGCGGATCGTTAGCACCGGCGGAATGAAAAACCGCCTCATTGTCGAAGAAACGGACAACATGGGCAAGGACATCGGACTGCCGGAGATACGCCAGCAGCCTGTTTTCCTTAACGTCTCCGAATTTAAGACCGACTATGTCCGTATATTCTATCTGCGCATGAACGACCTTCTTCGGTTTATACACAGAATTCAGGAAATCCAACCTGATATCAGGAACGCTGACCACCCCTATTCGGGGCATAGGGGAACCGGTCTGGTCATATTTGATTTCAACGGGCTTAACCTTCGTGAGAAGCCCGAATACAGTGCTCTTCCCCGTCTGGGGCAGCCCGAAAAGCGCAATTTTCATTTTTCAATCCAGGATAATTAAATTATTAGCGTGTTATTTTTATTCGCCGATACGGTTTATCAAAGCTGCCGTATAGCCGGCGCCGAAACCGTTATCAATATTTACCACGACCACACCATTGGCACATGAGTTCAGCATTCCGAGGAGTGCTGTTATTCCGCCGAAGCTTGCACCGTAACCGATGGAAGTCGGAACCGCGATCACCGGAACCGACACAAGCCCGCCGACGACGCTCGGCAGCGCCCCTTCCATACCTGCCGCCACGATGATCGCTCTGGCATCCTTGAACGCTTCTGCCCTGCCGAGAAGCCTGTGTATTCCGGCTACCCCGACGTCATAAAGCTTTTCAATATTGCTGCCCATCAATTGGGCGGTCAGCGCCGCTTCTTCGGCAACCGGTATGTCCGAGGTCCCTGCGGTGATAACCAGCACCTTTCCCGTATATTTGATGTCCGGGTTTTCGTTGTATGTCATCGCCCTGGCTTCCGCGTAAAATTTGCCGCCTGGAAACCTTTCCGCAAGTTTTACGGCGGATTCTTCCTTTAAGCGAGTAATAAAAATCAATCCGTTCTGTTTGAGTCTGTTTTCGATAATTTTAAAAAGCTGTTCATCTGATTTCCCTATGGCAAAAATTACTTCGGGAAATCCGGTTCGAAGCTCCCTGTGATGATCGAGGGTAGCGATACCTATCTCTTCGAACGGCAACCTTTTAAGCTCTTCCAAAACAGCTTTTTGTGATAAGCCGCCGGACTTGAATTCCAATAATATTCTCAACAGTTTTTCATTATTCATGGAAGGTCAATCTCTCCATTGCCTGATACTGTTCCGTCTTAAAATCAGCCAAGATACAACAACCGCGTATCGGAAACGAATTACACTATGCCGATTTCCGCCGTGCGAAGCGGAATTTGAATTATAGCAGATACAGAACTCGAATCACACAAGATTAAGATTGATATTTTCAGAAAGCCGACGGCCGGCAATGCGTATATTACGCTTGAGCCAAACCCTTACGTCAATATATAATCAGGTTTACTGTATATCGAGCATCACCGATTCGGGATTTTCAGGATCGACGACGCAGGAAAAAGTCTTTCCAGGCGCCAGCAGCTTCGCGACATTTGTAGGGACAGGCACCTCTTTCTCGAAGGAATATTTCTTTATATCGGGGCCACTGACCTCGAGGATCATTTTAACGACTGTATTGAAGTCCTTGCTCTTGCCGGTGTCTTCAACTGTTATAATTTTCGCAGTTCCTTTTTTCCCCTTGGTCTTGATCCTTTTCATATCTTCATCGTCGCCGACATTTCCATAAACCGGTTTTTCAGGCGTTCTTTCAGAATCAATTATTACCTTATTCGGATCGAGAGGATCTATCTTCACAGGAATCCTTACGCCCGGCTGAAACTGCGGAACGGCAAGGCGGGAAATTATTGTATCGAGCGAAACTTCATATGGCGGCTTATCGCCGTCATAAATCCTTAGTTTCAAATTCACGACCGGTTGGTCGTTAATCGTCATATATCCTCCGCCGCTGTTCTCTCCGAGCTCGATGATCTCCCCTTCCGCCGGCCTGCCTTCATTCAGGATTCTCTGGCGCTCTTTGTTTTTACCGAAAAATCCGCCCAGACTTTTTCTTAAAAATGCAAAAACAATTATAAACGGCAGCAGAAATAATAGAATCCATATTCCGATGAACCAGAATGAGCCCATTATCGCCTCATTATTAATAATCGCTGGAAAAAGCCCCCATGCAACGATAAGCAGTGTGCTGAGAATGATACCGAGAACTAATTTATTAACTTTAAACATCTTTACCTCCAAACAAAACTACAAGAAATTTCAATAAGCAGGAGTTAATATTATTATATTACCATAGATGATCAGAAAATTCAAGATAAACTTGATTACAGGAATATAGGATTCATTGCATATTTCACTGGTAATTCACTCGGTATTCCAGCAGTATCCCGTAGGACTATTTAAGTGTCTATGAGGTTTTTCAAAATTATTTTTATACATTCATCTTTCAAACAAATTCTTTTTAAAACTTTTCTTTATCATTTGCGTCTATATTTAATGAAATGCCAATATGAGGTGAATATGAAGATAAATGTAGAAATGTCTGGAATAGCATTGGTTATTTATAGTGTATTTATGTTGAATAGCTTTTTTATCCTCGGATCAGAGGGAGTTGCGCGGAAGGCTATAAAAGTTGATAAACCCCCTGTTATAGACGGCCTCTTGGACGAATCAATATGGAAAACAGCGCCGACAATCGCAGAGGATCTCATTACACTGACACCGGCATATGGCGAGATAATGCCGAAGAAAACTTATGTCTGGATCGCTTACGATGCGGAAAATATATATATTGGCTTTAAATGCTTCGATGATGAACCGGACAAAATCAAGACGTCAACGACAAAGAGAGATAACATCTGGAGCGATGATTTTGTCGGGTTGATGCTCGATACATCAAACAACAGGCAAGAGGCTTATGAATTCTATGTAAATCCGAACGGCATCCAGGGAGATTTATTAATCGTATCATCATCGGAGGATCAGGAGCCGGACTGGGTCTGGAACAGTGCCGCAAAAATTGTGGGAGACGGTTATACGGCCGAGATTCATATTCCACTGAAAAGCATACGCTATACCGACGGAAAAGACGTGAAGATGGGTGTAATGGTGCTCAGGTCAATCAGCCGCTTGGGGCTTCAAGGAACTTTTCCAGCCTATCCTCCGGGAAAGGGCATTATTGAATCACTTTCCACAATTGTATTTGATGAATTGGTAAGCCAGCAAAAGATCGAAATACTGCCGTCGGCAACATACAGCAGTATTTGGGACAGACAGACACCGGAGAATTGGTCGAGCGCCGATGACACCGCAGAGCTGGGGGTAAGCGCAAAATACGGCGTTTCATCTTCAGCGGTGGCGGAAGTGACCATAAATCCGGACTTCAGCCAGGTGGAGAGCGATCAATTCCAAATCGTGGTAAATCAACGTTACCCGATTTTTTATTCGGAAAAGCGGCCGTTCTTTATGGAAGCCGGAAATTTCTTCAACCTCGCCGGAGCCGGTTGGAACAACCTTTCAACAGCGGTTCATACAAGAAAAATAATTGATCCCGACTGGGGCGTCAAATTCAGAGGCGAGACAGGTGATCTCTCCTTCAGCATGCTGGCAGCGGGAGATGAATTCCCCGGAAGAAAATGGGATGAAGCCGACGGCATTAATCCTTATGAAGAAAAAAACGCGGATTACTACATAGGAAGGATCAAGTACGGCCTCGGCGGAGAAAACTACGTAGGAGCGATTTATTCCGGTAGAGAGCTTTCCGGCAGCAACAACCGCGTGGCAGGAGTGGACTTGAATCTCCGCTTCGGCGACAACCACAATCTTATGGGAAATTATTTATACAGCTTCACCGACGACCCCTTGAACAGCAACAAATCAGATGGAGGCGCTCTAACACTGGTGTATCAATATAATTCGAAAGCGTTCGGAGTGTGGGGCATTTTCGAGGATTATTCGCCGGATTTTCAGATGGATACCGCATTTTACAATCGCACAGGTTTCACTGATGGAATGGGTTCAATTCGTTTCAGCCTCTTCCCCGACCCGGAAAAAATCGAATGGCTGAAGAAGGTCACGTTTGCTGTTACAGGTTCTTATCTCCATGACAAGGTAACAGAAATGGATGATTCATATGTTCAAATAAATGCGCGGTTCGATTTCCTGAAACAAGCCTATTTCTGCACTTGCTATCACATTTACACTGAAAGCTGGGCGGGAACAGCATTTGACCATAATGATTTCAATATACACGCCGGCGCCCAACCCACCAACTGGTTAAATCTTACTTTGGGACTCACAACCGGAGACTTCATATACTATGACCCGGAGAATCCGTTTCTTGGCGACAGTCCGACTTATAGTATATCACTGGAAATCCAACCGAATGAAAACTTATCTCAAAGCTTTTCATATACATATTCATTCTTTGACCGGGAGTCAAACGGAGAAAGAATATACGACCTGAACATCATCAACTTAAAAACCACATATCAATTCGACAAATACTTCTTTGTCAGGGCGATAATAAAATATGACAGCTATTTGGAACGTGTGCTCACCGATCTTCTCGCTTCTTACACACTCAGTCCAGGAACAGTTTTACATCTGGGCTACGGTTCGATGCACGAAAACCTGGAATGGAATAACAACGAATGGATCACGGGCTCTGATATGGCAAAGTATTACCAGACAAGGCAGAGCATTTTCTTTAAGATAAGTTATTTATTCCAATTGTAAAGCATAAGGCGAGTTAATCATCCCGCACGAATAACATCAGAATATGAAAAGGGCTGTCTTGATTATTTTAAGACAGCCCTAATTTTCAAGAGCGGCTCTTTACGAATAGGCATTTACTTAAAAGTAATAATATTTTCCGCAATCTATCTTGGATATACCTCTCTTTAAGTTAATACTAACACTCACATTAGTCCAGTCTGTGGGGGTCAGACCTCTGCCGATTATGATTTAGGACGATATAACAGAAATAATGAGCTATAGAAGTTTATTTTTGCGCCAGGCCGGTTATAACGTTCCTCAATGCAGTTGATGTTATATAGATATTTTTATCCCCTTCGATCATCAGGTAGTTCTGCGCCGGGTTGTCTCCTGGGATGAGGCCGCCGATCCTGATAACAGTCTTTTTATCGTTAGTAAGATGCAGAGTTACCATGGCGAAGGGCGGTTCCAGGCTGTAAGCGGAGAGCCTTGCCGGTTTGACGGCTGTTCCATCCATTTTCAGGCTCAGGATATCCCAGAGGATGTCGTCAACGTTCTTATCCCGCAGTTCATTCGGCTCGGAAACCTCCCATTTATCCCTGTCCTTTTCGATGATTATGTCGGCGGGCTTCTTTCCAACGACTGCGCGGATGGTTATCTTTTCAACCTCATCCGCCCTTACGTGTATCAATTCCTTCTCGCGCAGATCGAACGGGGTCTTGATAACCTCTTTCAACGTATCGTCGGAAATGAGATAAATTTCTTCATCGTTGCCAGTAACCTTCGCATAGCGGCCGTTGATTTTATCTTTTCTGCCCGCCGCGCCGATTATGATGGAGTATGCCTTTTCCTCTTTCGTATCAGGATTCATATTATTCCTGCCGGTTTTGAAGGTGATCACGGCATATGGCTTGCCGAACGCTGCTTTCTTCTGTGTCTCCAGCGTCGGTTTCAAAAAATCCGTTGCGCTGATGTTTGCGATCCGGCTGTTCAGTGAGTTGCACTCCCAGTGGCTCGCCCGTAACTTTTCCGGCTCATAAATCTCGAACTCGGACGAATCCTTCCCAGTTCTTCTGAAGGCGACCGTCTTTTCGGGGCCGTCAATTCTAACGTCGTTTATCGAGTCGAAGGGAACATCCACGATCTTCTTGCTTTTCCAGGCCTGCAGGTCAGTTTTAAGATCGGCGATGAGCGTCTTCTCGATGAGCAGGTCGGACTTGCATCCCGAGCTGCGAGCATAGATTTTTTCCGGTTCGGCGGGAGCCGCTGGCTCGCTCTTGGCTTTATTCTTCACGACCGGAATTCCCGATGTTTTCACTTTTCCGAACGCCAACCGCAGCTCTCTCCCCTCGGTGTCTTTCAAGGCAACCTGGATTTCAGGTTTTCCCAGGCCTCTCGTTTCTTCTTTGCCCTCCTCCTGCTTCAAGAACTCCTTAACTTCCGCAGATGAAAGCGAATTCAGCGCCCGCTTGACGATCTCATCATCGGCGCGGTATTTTTTATCCACCGTAAGCGTCCAGTTGTCGTCCATCTTCTCTATGTTGAATGTCTTTCCCGATACCGTGAAACTGAAGCTTGAAATCTTGTCGGGCTCCAAATTCACAAGTTTTTTATCCCTGAAATCGTAAAGGCTTTTATCCGCCGCCGAGAGTATTCCGGAATCCGCAACATATAAGTTTTCATCTTCGTCCTTCATCAGATACACGCCGTCATCCGCAGGCGTTTTCTTTCCAAGTTTGATTACGTTTTCCGCCTTCTCCGTTTTCACTTTCAGGATTATGGCAGGCTCGGAGAGCCCATACTGTCCGAGGCTTGAGATTTTTCCAAGAGATTCGCTCTTTTGGATGCTGCCGAGTTTTTCAATTAGAAATGAAACGTTTCCGCTATCCGTCCCGATCCTCCCCTCGTCCTGATTCTCGATTCTCCATACGGATGACTTCTGATCCTTGACGAATATGATATTTTCGCCCCGCCTCGAAAGCGCTATCTCCGTTATCTCATCAATCTTGATGGAGGATAGATTATCTGTCGTTTTTTCAGCTTGTTCTTTTTTCGCTTTCCGCGCTGAATCAACCAGGTAAAAGCCGATCAAGATGCTTAATACAATCATTGCGATAAAGGTTCGCTTGAAACTCATGGACACTCCTTTCAACCGAAGGATAAAATCCCGGTAACTGCCCAGTCAAAGATTTCGGGTTTATTTGCCCTTGAAATACCTGTGGCTTCTCGATCGAAGGATCAGGAATCCCAGGATGAGAATCGCAAGCGGCGCGATTATTACATTGACCCAGAGTATATTTTTCGCCTCCGTGTCACTCAGGAAAATCGGCGTCCCCTCCAAATGTGGGGGGCGCACCGAAATCAGGTCTTCCTCTTCCGTAAGCCATGCGATTGTGTTCAGGACGAAATCATAGTTGCCGCGTCTGCTTCCGAAGATATAATCCATCGCGAAATCCGAGTCGCCCATAATCACGACCCTCGCTTTGCCGTTTTTGGCGTCTTCGGGAGAAGCTGTTATGCTCATGTCGGGAGAGTTCTTCAAATCTTTTTTCTCCACGCCGATATTTTCCGTCTTCAGCCGCGACTTCTCCTGATCATCGAGTTTTATCTCCGGCTGAGTCCATTTGCCGGTGTTGATTTCCAGGGCGACTCCCAGGGAAACCGGGCCGTTTTTCTCTGTCTTTCCGGAACGTTTCATCATCCCCGAAAGCGCATCCACGCTTAAAATCTCCGAACGGGTATTCTCTATAGTGGAAACAAGAATATTCCCTGTGACCCCTTCGGGCATTTTTGCAGCCGTATCTACAGTGCGGGCCTTGTCATAGATCGTATCGAGGTTAAATTCGCGCGTTATCTTCGAATTGCCGTAATTGTTCGTTATAGGGGTGTATATATTGCCCGTCACGAAATCCAATTCGTTGACAGAATTCACAACAACGATGTTCCTGCCGATTCTGACTCCAAGCTTGTCGAGGTCCGAAGCCGTCCTGGGCGCCATGCCCGGATCGAGCATAACGTATAAGCTGCCGCCGCGCTTGATATAATCGAAGATCCCCTTCAATTCGAGCGGGAAAAGATCCTCTCTGAGCCCGGCGATGATCAGAAGATCGCAATCATCCGGCACCCTTCCGCCTGTGAGCGACAGCTTCAGGGTCTCGGTTTTATAATTCATATTCCTTAACTGCTGGTCCAGGTAGTATATACCGGAACCATCGGTAACATTATCCGATCGCTCGCCATGGCCGGAAAGGTAATATACTTTTTTTCCGCTTTCACGGGACACGCGGATTACCGCGTTCGTCACCTTCTCTTCGGAAAGATCGCTTACGATTTCCTCTTTCTTGCCGCTTGTCACTATCAGCGTTCCTGGAACAGTTACTTTATATTTTTCGGCAATCTCCGGCTCTTTATTGATATTATAAAGTTTATAGCTGAATTTTCCCCCGTGAAGCGTGAACTGCTCCAGAAGGTCGTCCATCTGCTGCCGTCCGAGCGTATAACGCTTTTGGTATGTGCCGTAGAAGCCGTAAACGACGACGTCTTCTTTCAGGTTTTTAAGGACTTTTATCGTCTGATCGGACAAGCTGTAGCGGGCATTCGCCGTGACATCTATCTGTCCATCATTATTAAGAGCGAGGAGATAGATGAAAACGAATATCCCAAGCATGATGACCGTGAGCAGGAAAAAGTTGAGAGCATACCTGATCCAGCGACGGCGAAGAATATCGGAAACCGACCGCAGATTCTTGAGCAAAAAGTATATACCTATTGCGACAGCCAGCCCTAAAAAGACAGCCGTGCGCAGCTGAAGCGAACCGCCGATGAGATCGCGCAGAGTAAAAGAAATCATCGCAGCGGCGATAAAGCCCAGTATCAGATTCAAATTGTTTTTCAGATTCGGGAGCTTCATTTCGATCCCCTCCATTTCGCCGTTTCAAGAGACTGGCCGGTGAGAATGATGAAGAAAGCTATAAACCCAAGGAAGAAAACCGTGTCCGAGAGGCTTATGACGCCTTTGGCAAAATTGTCATAATGATTGTTGAGCGAAAGCCTGCGCAGTATCTCCGAAAGGCCGGTGCTGCTGTAAACATCCGTCCAGCCAACGATCCAGAGCACAAGAAGCGCCCCGAACGTTCCGACGGAGCTGATGATCTGGTTTTCGGTCAGCGATGAAACGAATATACCGATAGCGAGATAAGCAGCGCCGAGAAAAAGCAATCCGAGGTAACCTGCCATTACAGAACCCCATTCGATCGAACCCATCTCTCCTGCATACAGGTTCAGATAAAAAAGGGATGTCGCCGTAAGGAAGAGCATCAAGAACAGGACGGTAACGGTCGCGAAATATTTTCCGAGAACGATCTGGTAGTCCCTAATGGGAGACGTGACCAGCATTTCGATGGTCCCGCTTTTCTTTTCTTCACTGAAAATCCGCATCGTAAGCAGCGGCACAACAAAAAGCATAATCACGGACGTATTGCCGAACAGAAAGCGTATGAGGTGTTCGTTCAGATTATAGGGAAATCCCTGAGTCTGCATCTGTTGCTGGTTCATAAATGAGGCGCTGACACGTGCATACTCGGTGATCAGATCGTAGAAAAAATATCCGGTGAGAAGCAGAAACATCGCAGCTACCACATAACCGATCCACGTGCTAAAAATCAGCCGAAGCTCTTTCTTATAAATAGTCCAGAGGGCTTTCATCTCTTGCTCCTTTCGTGCTGATTCACCAGATTAATGAAAATCTCTTCGAGGTTGTTCTGCCTGGTTTCCATCGCCAGCAAATCCCATTTATTCTTTACAATAAACGATGATATTTCGCTCCTGATCTTGTTCGTATTACCCAAAATAATTATTACGAAATCATTAGTTCTGGATTCAACCGGTTTCGACAGGCTTACCGATTTCACACCATTTATTTTTTCGATGCCGGCGCTGATCTTCTTCGCCGGACCCTTGACGGAAAGAAAAACCGTCGTGCCGCCGAGGGCTTTCTCGGCAAGTTTTTCCTGCGTATCAAGAGCGATAAGTTCGCCCTTATGTATGACCGCGATCCGGCTGCAGATTACGCTCACTTCCGGCAATATGTGAGATGAAAGGATAACAGTCCGCTTGCCGGCGAAACTTTTTATGAGCTCACGTATTTCTATTATCTGCATCGGGTCGAGACCGATTGTCGGTTCATCAAGGATTAATATCTGAGGATTATTTATAAGCGCCTGCGCAAGGCCGACGCGCTGCCTGTATCCTTTCGAGAGCGTGCGGATAAGCCTATGTTCGACATCTTCTATGGCGCAGCTTTGCAGAACGGATTTTACCCTTTTCGCTCTTTCCGATTTCTGCACTCCGCGAAGCTCCGCGAAGAAATTCAAACTTTCGCGCACTGTCAAGTCCTCGTAGAACGGTACAGTTTCGGGCATGTAACCGATTATCTTCTTCGCTTTCAGCGGTTCCTTACGGATGTCATACCCGCCTAATTTGACATCCCCGGATGTGGCTGGAAGAAAACCGGTGATAATTCGCATCGCGGTAGTCTTTCCCGCGCCGTTCGGCCCAAGAAAACCGAGAATCTCCCCCTTTTTGACCTCGAACGAGACCTTGTCCAGGGCTGTCAATTTGCCGTACTCTTTGGTCAAATTGATCACTTCAATCATACGCCAGCTCCTTTAAGCAGATTATTCAATCCAATAACTTGTTTAAAATCTACAATATTCAATATCTAGTAATCGCTGTTCCTAATCCGTTTTAACACAGCAAGAAATATACCAATAGAAAAAAATTATATCAAAGGGATTTTACGTTTTAAATGGGAAGCATGCATATCACATTTTCCTTAGCCATCGCCGGTTCAAAACATTTTGACCTGAATATGTTATGTAAGTATAATTCAAGACTGTGTCTTAAGCGGCTTTGGGGCTTAATTGGAGATTTAAGATGAATAAACAATTATCGCTGTTCTTTTTTGCAGCTATGCTTCTTTTTGGGAGCTTGATCCGGCCTCAAGCGGATATCGTGATTCAAAAAGTTTCAATAGACCCGGAAAAGCCAACTCCGGGAGATGTTATAAAAATCACGACAATTATTACCAATCCCACTTTGTACGATTTCAAGGGGACGCTGAAAATCCAGATTATTCTGGACGATAAATCAATATTTGAACAGGAAGAAAACGGATTCTCTTCACAGTCCGTAAAAACGTATCAACAAGAGGTAGCTCCGACTCCGGGAGACCATTCGATCAAGGTGATTGCGGACCCCGGTTCCGAAATGGAATTGAACGCGCTCAACAACATCGAGGAGCTGTACTTTTCCGTCCTGACCGCGGATGAACGAAAAGGCCGTGAACATGAGGCTGAGATAAAAGACCTGCCCGATTTCGTATGCGAGGAGATGATCCGTCCGGCAAAAGCCGATATGATCCCGGGTAATACCGTCATTTTCTATGCCATTTTCACTTTATACGCAAACGAGCCTATCCCCGGACCCCTCGCCGCAACCTGGGTGATGGATGATAAGGAACTGGCTAAAATCAATGTCAGAAATTTTCCTCCTAACATCAAGTGGAAGTTCGGGATGAAATGGGCTGCTAAAACCGGGAGGCATGATCTCAAAGCTGCGATAGATGCCGATAATATTATCAAAGAAAAAAATGATGATTCCAACAATACCTGCGAACTGACGTTCTCCGTTCATCCGAAATCTCCTGATATGGAAGAAGGGGCGCCGGAGGGCAGGATAAGAAAACTCGGGTTTCAACTAAACCTCGATGCAATAAAGGATGACCCGGTTTATATCGAGGAAGTGATGATCGAACCGGTCTCCGTCGAAGGCGAAAAAGACCCCAACCTTCAAAGGATCACATATGTCGTTCACAACAGGGGAGACCGTGAGTATAGAAACATCCAGATAACGGCCTCTTCGCCGGGCAAGTTTTTTCACTCTTTTTATATCGAGAGGCTCCCCTCCGGAGAAAGATACGAGATGTCGTTCATCGAAAACGTCGGAAAAGGAGCCATCCATTTCAGAATCAATCTGGAAGAATCAACGATCGAGCAGAAGGGATTTTTCTTCCGGGAGGGGGAAAGGAACTGATTACCTCAAGTGTTGTAATTATTATTAAAAATTAATAATCCGTTTAAAGATACTTGGAATCAGACAAATCAGAAATTACCGCGGAGGTTAAATAATCAATGCAAAAAATTCACAACGCTGCGATTGTTCATCCTGACGCCATAATCGGCGAAGGGTGTGAAATCGGTCCTTTCGTTGTAATAGAGAAGGACGTTATTCTCGGGAAAAATTGTAAGGTTGCCGCCCATGCGGTCATTAAAGAATATGTCACAATGGGGGATAACAACAAAGTCGGGGAATCATCAGTTATCGGGGGAAAACCGCAGGATGTCAAATTCACAGACGCCAGGACCTTTATTAAAATCGGAGACAACAACACATTCAGAGAATTCGTGACCGTCCATGTCGGAACCGAAGAAGGCTCTGCAACCACTATCGGCAATAATAATTTTATGATGGGGTATGTGCATATTGCGCATAACTGCAATCTCGGCAACAATGTCGTAATCGCAAACTACTCTGCTTTTGCCGGTCATGTGGATATCGGAGATTTTGCATTCATATCTGCAGGAACGCTCGTTCATCAATTCGCAAGAATCGGACAGTCAGTGATGGTCGGCGGAGGCACAAAGCTTAGAATGGACGCGTTGCCGTTCTTTATGATAAACGGAGACCCGGCGGGACTGTTTGGACTTAATCTCGTCGGCTTGAGAAGAAGGGGATTTCGTAGGGAACAAATATCCACGCTTAAAGAAGCTAATAGAATCCTTTTCTATTCAGGGCTTCTCCTCGATGACGCGTTCAACAAGCTCAAGACCCTGGATGATAAAAACGTGGATCATCTCGTAACATTCATCCAGAGCTCGAAGCGCGGCTTCCATCATCCCCTGAAAGGGAGAAAAAGGAAATACCTTGCCTCCCAGGAAAACGGAGAAAATTCAAATGAAGGACGATAGATATCCGACAATGGCGGGAGAATTGAAAATCAAGATCAATGACAATATTCTTCCGGGACACTACGCCAACCAGATTGTCATTATGCATTCGCAGGACGAATTCATTCTGGACTACGTTGCGGCATTCCCCCCTGAACCATCCGTGGTCAGCAGGGTTGTGATGACGCCCGGGCATTTCAAGCGGATTCTCGCAGCAATGAACGATAATCTTAAAAAATACGAAAGCCAGTTCGGAGAAATAAAAACGGCGGTCGAGCCGATAGCACCGGCGGGCTCTCAGCCTCTTCATTAAGTTCGAACAGAAAGGATTTGAAGCGGAATATGAAATTGGAATTGACGGGCGGCAAGCTGCTGACCCATGAAGAGTACCGCGCGATGGGGTACAAATGCGGTCTTGAGATTCACCAGCAACTTAACACCGAGAAAAAGCTTTTCTGCCATTGCCCGGTGGGACTCGTTTACAAAGAACCGGATGCAAAGATACTCAGGCATATGAGGCCTACACTTTCCGAGCTCGGGGAATACGACGGAACGGCCCTGATGGAGTTCAAGACCAGGAAAGAGGTCATCTATCAACTTTTCAGGGACAACACCTGCACATACGAGATGGACGACACACCGCCCTTCCCGGTAAACCAGCGGGCGATCGATATCGCGATCGAGATCGCTCTGCTTTTCAATTGCAGCGTTGTTGACGAAGTTCACATCGTACGCAAACAGTACCTCGACGGCTCCATTCCTGCGGGTTTTCAACGCACGGCCGTCATTGGGCTGGACGGCTGGATTCCGTATAAGGACCGGAAGATAAGAATAATGATGCTCACGCTCGAAGAGGACGCTTGCAGAGAGGTCTCCGACATCGGCCATACGATTACGTTTACAACCGACAGACTTTCCACCCCTCTTGTGGAAGTGATCACCTGCCCGGATATCGAATCGCCCCATGAAATCCAGGAGATCAATTGGCTCCTTGCCGAAGTGCTGCGCTCCAGCGGAAAGGTCCGGCGCGGGATAGGCACGGTCCGCGAGGATGTAAACGTCAGTATCAAAGGCGGGACGAGGGTCGAAATAAAGGGCGTTCCCAAGATCGGCCTTCATTCCGCCCTTACTCACAATGAAGCGCTGCGTCAGAGAAGCCTGCTCGAAGTGAAAGATATGCTTAATCGCAAAGGCATACAAAAGAGAGAAGATTTCGGATTTCGCCGCTCCGACGTGACGGACAAAGCGGATTGGAAGAAATTCATCCCCACTCTCCCCGATGGCGCCTTCAGGGTGATGGCGCTCGTGAGCCACGGTATCGAGAATGCGATCAACTACCCTCTGCAGCAGGGAACCGACGTGGCGACCGAGATCGGCGGCCGGGTGCGAGTCGTGGCATGCCTCGACAGGATGCCGAATTTTATACACTCTAAGGCCGGGATGGGCAACTTCGTGCCCGTCAAGACCTGGGCGCGTCTGAACAAAGAATTGAAGACCGAGAAAAAAGATACTGTCATTCTGGTCTGGGGCAGCCAAAAGGACACCGAAACAGCTTTGACGGAAATCGAGGACAGGATAACGGAACTCGCGAAAGGGATACCGAACGAGACGCGCCAATCGCTCGGAAACGGCGTGACCGACTTCGAAAGAATCCTGCCGGGACCGGACCGGATGTACCCCGATACCGATTCGTCACCAACGAGAATCACCGCGGAAAGAATTCAAAGAATCAAAGACAACCTCCCACCGAATCCCTTTACGATTATGGCTTATTGCGACGAACATAAAATCCCCCGTAAGATTACCGAAAAGATTTTGAAGAAAGGGCTGGGAAGCCTGTTCTATTCCGCAGTTAAAAAATCTCCGCTGAAACCTATGACGGTTGCCGTATTCATCGCGGAGAAGCTGCCGCAGCTCAGGCGCGAAGGGCATGCTATCGAAAACGGAAATTATCTTTGGGTAGAAGAGCTGCTATGCTCGCCTGAAAAAGACGTCATGCCGCATATTTCCGCTCTGACAGCTGCTGCCCGCACGTACCTCTCAGGCAAGGCTTCCACTCCTGCCGAGGCGGTTCGGGCAGCCTCCCATGAGGACGCGCCGGATGATGCAATCCGTTCGGAGATCAAACTGATAGCCGCGAAAAATGAGATCGCTTCGATCGTGGACAGAAACAAGAAAATAAGAGCTATTATGAAGCTTTTAAAAGATAAATTCGGCAGCTTTACGGCGGCGGATAAAATCGCCGGGACAATAGACACTTTAATCAACATGAAATAAGGACGCAGGGAATGAATAAAAAGGCAATCTTCCTCACAGCATTTATTATGACAGGTTCGTTTATTATCGCGGACCAAACGGCGCGGGAAAAGAAAATTGACGAATGCCAGCCGCTGCTGAAAGAAGCAGTTCAGCTTCACGCCAAAAAGGACACCGATGGGGCAATAAAGAAGATGCTGGAGGCGGTCAAGGCGGTTCCGGATTATCATAACTTCCACAACCTGCTCGCTTACCTCTACTCCGTCAAGAAAGACTACAAAAACCAGTACGTCTCCGCAAAAAAGACGGTCGAGCTCTATGAACTTGCGCGCAAAAGGGGCGAAAAAAGGAATATGACCGATGTTTTTTATATCAATCTCGGAGCCGCATGCGTTAATTATTCATATGAACTCCGCCAGAAAAACGACTTTAAAAACGAAATCGCGCTCCTGAAAGAGGGCTTGAAAAACTTCAAGCTGTTTATCACCCTCGTGAAAGAGGGCAAGGAGAGAAAGCAGGCGCTCGAACAGATCAATGTGCTGGAGAAAAAACTGATCCCAAAGGCGGAGAAGAGACTCAAAGGCCAACCAAAAACAGCTTCATTGAAATAATCACTGAACCGGCATTGATCTGATTAATAACTGATATCGGATATGCAGAAGGACCATATCGAATTATTTTCGACGGGCTATTATTTTTACTGGATAGATAGAGAGCCAGCTGATTTTTTAAACCTTTTTTGGCTTTATCCGACCGATAGCAGATTTATCTCTTCCTCTATCCTTCCTATGGAATACGTGTTGTTCATCAAGATAAATATTATAAAACCTCGTTCGCAATCTTGAAATGGGACCAACTTGACCGGCAGGAATTGTAAAGTAAGATAGCGGTGTAATGAAACAGGTCACAATTTTATTAAGAACCATTTTTATTAAACCGCTTAGGCGGCTTTTTTTCCTCACTCATGCCGGCGGCCGGTTCTGGGTCAAATGCGTATCCTTGTTAAAAGGTAATGCGCATGACGGCAAAAAAGAACTGTCAATCGAGGAAAGGGCGGCTCTCGTCCAGCGTCCGGATTTTTACGACGCTGAATATTTCGACAAGGGAAAGGGGGCGGGTGATGAAAGCGGCTACAAAGAATACGTAAGTTATGAAAAAGATATAAACCTCGCCCGGCAGGCGAAGATGTTTTTCAATCCCAGCGCTTCCCTGGATGTCGGCTGCGCGCGCGGTTTCGTCGCATCAGAACAAAGAAAGCTCGGCATAAATGCCTACGGCTCGGATTTCAGCACATACGCCATAAGCACGGCAGATGTAGATGTCCGTCCTTTCCTGTTCGTCTCCGATTGTTCCGCTCTCCCTTTAAAACGCGATTTCTTTGATCTTGTAACCTGTTATGAAACGCTTGAGCATCTCGAAGGGGATTCCTGTCACAAGGCGATGGATGAGCTTGCAAGAATAACGAAAGATTTTTTGTGGATCAGCACACCCTGCCTCGGCTACAACGACCTATATTTCCCGCCGGGCTGGCCGCAGGGGAAGATCAAGAAAGAATTCGTCCATTTATACGAGAAAGAGGTGGATTTTCCCGACCCTGCTCTCCTGGAACATCTCGCGCACGACAGGAACGGTTTTCCCATCGAGGGGCATGTAACCATCGCATCTTTCCGCTGGTGGACCGAGAACTTCATCAACCACGGTTTCATCCGCCGCGGCGACATCGAAAAGAAACTCGCCGAGGCTGTATATGAAATACGCACAGGCGGCCTGAACACGATGGTTTTCGAGAAACTGAAACCGTCCAAAAAGAAAATTGATCGGCAAGCGGAGCGGATCATTAAAATAAGAAATGATGGCGCGCAGGACAACACGTTAATAATCTGGACAGATGGAGAGCCGGGGGAAGCCAGAAGCAAAACCCTAAAATTCGATCCTGGTTCTTATGAGGCAGAATTTAACATCGGATTCGACCAGATAAAAAAGGATATTCCTGACTGGATGCGCATTATAACCTGCGATATCCGTTCGAAAGACGGAGAAAAAATGTTAGGATTAAAAACGATCCGCATTGAAGATTTCGATGCCGCAAATCAAAAAGCATTTACCACGAGGTTCGGTTGCAACGAGCCGGCCAATATCGAATTCAGGTTCCATTCCCCAGCCCGTTCCAGAACTACACTCAAGAACAGTATAAAAATAAAAAGAATCAATTGACGGTTTTCTGCCAATCTTCAATATGAATGAACAGAAGATAGAAGGGAGTAAAGCAAATTCTTTAAACCAGCTGCCTCTATAATATAAGGACCGGGGAATTGTGAATTACACAAATCCCCGGTTTTTCCATTTTGCATTATAGTATAATGAAAACCAAAACCATGCTGAAATTACGTGTCTAATCACCTTTCTGCCAATCCAAAAACCAACATGGTTCGTGGATACGATTGTTCGAGGTGATTTCGAAAACTTCGTTATTTTCCTCATTCAGTTCCGTAATTTCATTATTCGGATCAACTATAAACCGGACGCAGGAAGCACGGTGCATTGTGCCGGGCCAATGAGCTGAATATGAAATAGACATCGAAACCTGTTTCCAAGAAACCCGCCCGGTAACCAGTTTTTCCTCTCCCCCCTTGAGGACATATTCGCCTCTGGAAGCATCATACTTTCCGGATGGACAATTCGGGCATGGAAGGGCGCGTTCGACCATCTTCCAGCTTAAACTCGTCAGACATCTCTGACCGAGGTTCTTAATCTTGAACCGAAATTCGTAAATGTTCGGATTGGGGCTTAGAGAAATGTGCCTGAAGCTTACATCCGTTATTATCAAGTCCGTCGGAGCATCTCTGACAGGCTGTGTCGCAATTCAAGTTAGCTAATGTTTGAAATTGTCAGGTATTCATAACTGATTGATTCTAAAAGGAAGATTTACAGAAATGCTTCGCATTTTCCGGTCGTAGCCCTTCGCAGTAGCCCCGAGAATGACGTTTTAATGATTGTGACACCGCCTGTGAACTGCCTGCATGGATCCGGCCACATAATCTCGGCCGTGGCCGTGTTCTGGTATTCATTATTATAGGCAATGAGCTCGGGCTGCGGTGGAGCACCCGATCCTCCGACGTTCAGAGGAATTTCGATTCTGTCATTACTTGCCTCTTGTCCTGCAAGCGCACGTTCGGGATCAATCTGAAGGAAAATTGTATGACTGCCAGCTACGGCGACCCACTGAAAAGAGAACGTTCTGGCACGATTGTTTTCTATGTTTGCCCACGAGTTGTTATAAATAATTGAGCGGTCCACTCCACCGGTTACCCTCAGGTTCTGTACCGGCCCGTCAGCAACACGGATAGATGCTGTTATAACAACTGTTTGACCTACCGACGGCGTAGGAGGAACGACTGACGGTTGCCCTTGCCAAACGACGTTGAGTGGAAAGGCCGAAACACAACAAAACAACATAATCACAAGACCAAATTTTAATGATTTCATATCCATTATTCCCAAATGTGAATCAATTTTACTAATTTTTTGCAAATATTATATAAGGTATATTACACTTTCCCGATTTTGTCTAAATTTCTCGCTGATGATGAATATCTTGTTCAAAAATCTTAAATCCCCAATACCATTAAATTCGACTCATTTTCCGGTATCGCAGAACATCGTGCAGGACATTGTACTGTTGAGGTTTTTAAACCATAGAGCTGGTTTAGCTGCCTATCATCGGACGATATCAAATTGAATCTATTATCCAACAACCGCTTTTGTGATAACGTTCATTATCACCGAAGGGAACAGGCCGAGAGTGATGATACATAACGCAAAGAGGCTGATGACCGCAAGCTCCACGAGGGTCGGATTTGTTTCATTTGCAGTTTGATCTCCCTTTTCCATATACATAAAGAGGACTACGCGCAAATAGTAATAGACCGACACGACGCTGTTCAGAACGGCGATGATGGCAAGCGGCGCCATACCCGCTTTGAGAGCGGCATAGAAGATTTGGAACTTGCCCATAAATCCCGCGAGGGGCGGGATGCCCATCAGCGAGAACATGAAGATAGAAATGAGCAACGCCAAAAGAGGCTTGCGGCGGGATAAACCTTTATAGGTATCAACATGATATAGCTCATCTTTCTCTCCCGCGACAACCATCGCCGCGGCAAATGCTCCGATGTTCATAAACAGATAAACCACAAGGTAGAAAATGACCGTCGAAAGCGACAGATGCGAAGATGTGGAATTTCCGTATGAGGTTATGCCGACCAAAATGTATCCCGAATGCGCTATGGAAGAATACGCCAGCATACGTTTTATATTGTCCTGCCTGAGAGCGGCGATATTGCCCCAGGTCATCGTAATGATGGCAAGAAATTGAAGAAGGATCGTCCATTCCTTCGCGGCGGGTGTCATAGCGGCAAGAACAGCAATCAGCGCGGCATATGCCGCCCCCTTTACCGATACGGACATAAAACCGGTCAGAGGCGTCGGCGCTCCCTGATAAACGTCCGGGGTCCACATATGAAATGGCGCAAGCGCCAGCTTGAACGCGAATCCGACGATGATCAGAATCATCGCGAGCAAAAAAATAACGGACTGAGCTATGGCTCTTCCGGATGCGAGGGCTTGGGCGATTCCTGCCAGCCTCGTCGTTCCCGTCGCGCCGAAGACAAGCGCGATTCCATATAGAATAAAAGCGGTCGTGAAGGCGCCCATAATAAGATATTTAATTGCCGCCTCGTTCGATTCCTTCCTCGTCCTGAAAAGCCCGACCATTATATATAGAGGGATGGACATCAATTCCAGCCCGAGGAAAAAGACCATCAGGTCCGCGGCGGATGCCATCACGAACATTCCCGCAACGGAAAATAGCAGCAGGCCGTAAAACTCCCCGTAGCTGTACCCCACCCTCTCAAGATATGATATGGATAGCAATACGGTAAAAAAGGTCGCTGCCAGAAAAATCATATCGAATAAATTCGTGACTGCATTCAACCGCGCAAGACCGTTCATGCAATAACCTGAGATACTCCAGCGGTTGATGACGAATCCCGATGTCACTAGTATCGCGAACAGGTTCCAGAACGCGACCGGCGTCTTCCGCTTTCCTTTGAGGATCAGGTCTATTATCAGGGCAATAATTCCCGAAGCGACGAGTGATATTTCCGGTAAAAGATATTTGATTGCCAGCTCAGAATTCATCTGTGAGCCTCCGATCCTTTTTCGTCTCCCATAGCGCTGTGCCCGGGCAAGGAATCATGGTCTCTCGACGGAAGATGCAGATTCAAGCGGTTCAGTTTTTCCGGTTCTTTCAGTCCCAGTTCCCGGCTGATCTTGTCCGTCATCTTATTGACTGTTGCCTCCGTCTTGGACATGAAAGTCATCGGATACACACCGATCCAGATAATCAAAATAAGAACAGGTATAATATAAATCATCTCTCGCAGGGATAAATCCTTGATCTTCCTGTTTTCCTCTTTCGTTATGGAACCGAACATCGCCCTCTTGAACCACCATAGTATATAGGCAGCTGCGAAGATCACTCCGGTTCCCGCAATGACCGCGAAAACCTTGTTATCATAAAAAATTGAAGTGAAACTGCCCAACAGTATGTTGAACTCGCCCACAAACCCGTTCAGTCCCGGCAGGCCGAGAGAAGAGAGGGCAGTGATCATAAACACGGTGGCGAATACGGGCATGCTTTTCGATAACCCGCTGAATTCGCTTATCATCCGCGTATGCCGCCTCTCGTAAAGCATACCGACGATCAGGAAGAGCGCGCCGGTCGAAAGCCCGTGATTTACCATCTGGATAATCCCGCCCTGGATGCCTATCGTATTGGCGGCGAACAGCCCGAGAACCACGAAACCGAGGTGGCTTACGGATGAGTATGCGACAAGCTTCTTCATATCCCTCTGGACGAGAGAGACGAGGGCGCCGTATATTATGCCGATTACGGCGATGATTGCGATTGGGGTCTTGAAATAATATGCCGATTTGGGAAAGAATCCGATGCAGAATCTGAGAAGTCCATACGTTCCCATTTTCAGCAGAACACCGGCGAGTATGACCGAGCCGGGGGTGGGCGCCTCCACGTGTGCGTCCGGAAGCCATGTATGCAACGGGAAGAGCGGCACCTTGATGGCGAACGCGAGAAAGAAAGCCGCGAAAAGCCATTTCTCAGTATCCAGGGGCAGATTGATAAGCCCGCCGAGCTGAGTGATGTCGAGCGTTTTATACTGAGTATAAAGAAAGATGATGGCAAGAAGCATCAGAACGGAGCCAACCATCGTATATATAAAGAACTTCACTGCTGCATAGATTCTGCGAGCGCCGCCCCAGATGCCGATTATGAAATACATCGGAATCAGCATCACTTCCCAGAAAATATAAAACAAAACGAGATCGAGAGAGAGGAATACGCCGAGCATTCCGGTTTCGAGGGCGAGCATAAAAACCAGGTATTCCTTCAGCCGCTCCTTGATCGTCGTCCATCCGGACAAGAGGACGATAGGGGTGAGAAAAGTCGTAAGCATCACAAGAAGGATGCTTATCCCATCAACGCCGAGATGATAATCTATTCGGAAGTCTCCAAAGGTGAGCCATCTGGAATGCTCCACGAACTGCATCCCCGCCTGGCTGCCGTCGAACAATGTAAATAGCCGTATTGATAATAAAAAGCTCAACACAGAAATAATCAGAGCGACCCATTTCAATAAGGATTCCCTGTTCTTCGGCAGGAAGATGAGTATCAGAGCGCCCGCCATCGGCAGGAAAGTGATCAGGCTAAGGATGCTCGAATTCATAATATCTCCCTAAAACAACAGCCATATTAAGATCAGGACTCCGATCAGGAATACAACTATATATGTTTGCAGATACCCGCTTTGCAGTCTTGAAATTGCGCCGCTGAACCTCTTGAAAAATCCTGCGCTGCCGTTCACCATCACACCGTCAATGAATCCTTCATCAATCCAGCTTTTTAAGAGATTATCGCTGATCCAGACAAGTGGGCGGAGAATAACCGCGTTGTATAGTTCATCAATTTTATACTTGCTATGGACAAGCTTGTAAATCCATCCGAGCTTCTCGGTAACCTGCTTAGGTTTTTCGAAACTGCCGGTTTTATAGAAATATGAAGCGAGTAAGATGCCTCCCGTCGCGACTCCGATGGAAACAAAAACCAACAGCCACTCCATCAGGACAGAGACATGCTCCTTGCCGCCGAATTCTCCCGCGCTCGATATCACCGGCGCGAGATAACCGCCGAGCCAATTTCCCCCGCCGAGAAAACCGGGTATCCCTATCAAACCTATAAGAACCGCTCCGCCGGCGAGAATCATCAACGGAACCGTCATCACCCTGGGAGATTCGTGGATATGCTCTCTGCGCTCGGCAAGCCCCCTGTATTCCCCCTCGAATGTCATAAATAACAAGCGGAATATATAAAACGCCGTCAACGCTGCTGTGATTATGCCGATTGACCAAAGCAATTTTGGAAGGAATCCCGAATGTGCAAAAACATCGGCAAGTATCGCATCCTTGCTGAAGAAACCTGCAAAAGGCGGGATTCCGGCAATGGCGAGAGACGCGATGAACATCGTGGGCTGCGTGATCTTCATATATTTTTTAAGCGCACCCATCCGCCGCATATCGAGTTCATCCCCTGTGCCATGCATCACCGAGCCCGCTCCGAGGAACAGAAGCGCCTTAAAGAAGGCATGGGTCAACAGATGGAATATCCCGGCTGTAAAAGCTCCGATCCCTACGGCAAGAAACATATAGCCGAGCTGCGATATCGTGGAATAGGCGAGCACACGCTTGATATCGAACTGGGTCATTCCAATTGTAGCGGCGAACAACGCGGTCAGCGCGCCGACAACAGCGACTATGACCATCGTCTTCGGAGAAAGGATATAAAGGAAATTCGCCCTCGCTACCATATAGACGCCCGCCGTTACCATCGTAGCGGCATGGATAAGAGCAGATACAGGGGTAGGTCCTTCCATAGCGTCCGGCAACCAGACGTGCAAAGGCAGCTGGGCGGACTTGCCCGTCGCCCCTATAAAAAGCAGCAACGTCGCAGCTGTAATGATCCCGCCTGTCGTCTCCACGGGCATCGAAGCAGATAGAGAGCGGAGCTCCATAAAATTAAGCGTTCCGAAGACCGAGAACAGGGTGAACATCCCAAGCAGGAAACCGAGGTCTCCTATCCTGTTGACGATAAAAGCCTTCATACCGGCATTGGCTGCAGACGGTTTCTCATACCAAAAACCGATCAGCAGATAAGAACAAAGCCCCACCCCTTCCCAGCCGATAAACATCATCAGGAAATTGTCCGCCAAAACCAGCGTGAGCATGGCGAACATAAAAAGATTCATATATGCGAAAAATCTCGCCTTGCCGGGATCGTGAGACATATATCCGCATGAATATATATGAATGAGCAGTCCCACACCCGTTACCATTACGATCATTATCAAAGAAAGCGGGTCGAAGAGGAGAGAAAAATCCGATTGGAAATCGCCCGCCTTTATCCAGGTGAACAACTTCAAACCTTTCGATTCGAACCCGCTGATAAACGCATGAAGCGCTAAAAGAAAAGATATCGAGACCGATCCCAGCCCCGTGGCATACACTCCCCAGTCCGGAAACTTCTTTCCGAACAAGCCGTTCACCAAAAATCCGAGGAGCGGAGCGATTATTATGAAAGGATAAAGGCTTTCCATTTCTATCCCTTGAGATCCCTTATATCGTCAATATTGATGGTCTTCCTGTTTCTGAAAATCATAATTGCCAGCGCCAATCCCACGGCAACTTCCGCCGCTGCGACCGCCATCACGAAAAATACCGCGACCTGGCCGTCAATATTCTGGTGGTATCTCGCAAAGGCGATGAACGCGAGGTTTGCGGCGTTCAGCATAAGTTCGATGGACATTAAAATCAAAATCACATTTCGCCGGATAACCACGCCGATGATGCCGATGATGAACAGGACTGCGCTCAGCGCGACGACCCAGTGAAGCTGCAACATTTACTTGATCTCCTTCCTGCTGAAAAGAACCGCCCCCACGATCCCGACAAGAAGTATCACCGAAACTATTTCGAAAGGATAAATCCAATCAGTCAGCAGTGTCCAGCCGAACAACTTGATATTGTTTCCAGCGACGGATTGCGGGGTTCCTTCGTTATGCGGAAAATCGGGCTTTTTCATCAATTCGAGATTATCCGGCGAAGTCAATCCTTCTATCGAAGGCAGAAGCGTCGAAAGGATTATCCACAGGAAGAGGACAGCGAGAAGCGTTCCGAGGATTTTCACGAAAAACAGCCTGAAACTGATTCCCGGGGGGCGCGAGAGATTCAGCAGCATAATCGTGAATATGATCAACACCATTATCGCACCGGCATAGACAATCACCTGGAAGATTCCGATAAGCGGGGCGTTCAGCATAAAATAGATCCCGCCGATTGCGCAGAAAGCGGCGACAAGAAACAATGCGGACACAAGCGGATTGCGCCGGGTGATCATCAATATCGAAGAGATTACGGCGATTCCGGCGAATGCGATAAAAAGGATTGTGGCTAACATAATAAAACCTACCGTAGGATGACAGCCGGATTTATACCATCATTTTTTTATAATTTCAAAACAAAATGAGAACTTCGGACGTTATAAAGGTTTGAGGCAAGGAATAATCTGGAATTTTTCCGGATTAGATTGATAATAATTGTCATGCTTAGCCGATATGAGAGCTAATTAAATGAAAAGGAAGGAGCGATATATGAAAAAAATTTGTGTCCTCTTGCTTGCCCTCGGTCTCGTTTTCGGATCCCTCGTCCTTGCGGGCGACGAAACAGGAATAACCGAAGATATGCTGAAAAGCTACAGCGAGCAGGTTAAAAACGACAAGACCATCAAGATGAAAACCAACGCCCTGACCAATAATAACATCAAGGAACTGACTCTGAACTGGGACATCGTCAACAGCTTCGATTTCCAGTTTACGAAGAAACTGGATATGTACACAGTCACGGCGCAAGAACAGACAGGCCGCTGCTGGCTTTTCGCCGCGCTGAACGTTATGAGAAGAGACGTCGCGAAGCGGCTGAAGATGAGCAATTTCGAACTCAGCCAGACATATAATTACTTTTACGACAAGCTCGAAAAATCGAATATGTTCCTCGAATATATAATCGCGAACGCCGATAAAAAAATCACGGACCGGGCTATCTCCGATTTCCTCGAAAATCCGTCCGCCGACGGCGGCTGGTGGAACTTTGTGGTGGAACTGATTAAAAAATACGGAGTAGTTCCCAAGTCCGCGATGCGTGAAAACGTCAACAGCGAGAACTCCGGCCAGATGTGTATGATTCTGAACAAGCTCCTTCGCAAAGACGCTTATGAACTCAGAAAGAAACATTCGGAAGGAGCTGACACGAAAGCCCTGCGTGTGGAAAAGAACAAGATGCTCGCGGACGTTTACCGCGTCCTCGTGATGCATCTCGGCGAACCGCCGCAGAAATTCAATTTCCGCTACGAAGATAAAGATCAGAAGCTTTCCGATCTCAAGGAATATACGCCGCAGAGCTTCCTGAAAGAGATTGTCCTCGTGAACCTCGATGATTATGTCGTCTTGATGAACGACCCCCGCTACCCGTTCGGCAAGCTCTACCGTTTCGAACTCGGCAGGGATATGGCGGACAAGGAAGATTTCACGCTGATCAACGTTGATATCAAAACCCTGAAATCTCTCACGATGAAATCCCTCCTCGGCGACGATCCGGTCTGGTTCGCGGCGGATGTCGGCCAGCAGAGCGACCGGAAAAAAGGAATCCTCGCGGATAATCTATATGAATTCTGCAAATTCCTCGATACCTGCCTCTGTATGGACAAGGCGGCAAGAATAGATTACCACGACGAAAACCCGAACCACGCGATGGTCTTCGCCGGAGTGGATATCCAAAACGACAAGCCTGTGAAATGGCTGGTGGAAAACAGCTGGGGGACGCAGAACGGCAAAGACGGTTATTTCGTTATGTACGATAACTGGTTCGACGAATTCGTCCTCTGCTCCATCGTGAACAAGAAATACGTTACACCGGACCTGATGGACATCCTGAAAACAAAGCCCGTCATCCTTTCACCCTGGGATGCTATGGCAAGGCTGCTAAGAAACGTCAAATAATTTCAGTTTATCATTCTTTAAAATGCCCGGGAGCGGATTAAACCGCTTCCGGGGTTTTTTATTCAGAGACTGTTACTTATTTAACAAGTGGTCATACCCGGGGATACTTCAAAGGTTGGCAGCCGAGAAATCCGAAGGATTCTGTAATCTTCCTTTGAGTATCAATATGCGATCATTGCCATTCGATGAAATTCGTTGAAATTTTTTAAAATCCCATCATGTTAAAAAGTGTTTTGTCCAACAGTTTATCAAAGGCTGTCGAATCCCTTGAAGCTCAATCCCTGGAAAATTGCACATCATATTAATAAGAAAGGCCCGGTTTCTGTTATAACTGAATCTATGCAACAGGGGACGAATCTATAAAATTGCATCTGCCTCATATGATTTGTATTTTAATTGAGGAAGAAGCTGTTTTTCCATCTTTTGCTATTTGGATTTCCGTTTCGTATCCTCCCTTCGGCAGATCTCTCATATCAAGTTCGAATAATGTCAAAAATGTTCCAGTAGATTTTTCTATTATATCTGCAACCTCATATTTAAGATTTACGGGCGGTTCCTTTGTAAATCTTTCGGGTATTTGTTTTACTGCCTGCCAGGTAATAAGCCCGTTACCTCGTGTAAGTATTTCTTTTCCGGTTAATCCCTTGATCGCCACACCGATTTTGATTTTTTTATGGTTATTCGTTTCGTCCGAAATAGAATGTAGCCCCGGCAGATGCGCGATGACCGATTTTAATTCAGTGTCCTTTTTCTCTTCTTCTTTTGCAGAAGCATTCAGGTTTATTGGTGCAACTTCCGGAGTGTCTTTATATAAAAGAGGCGAACTCAATATCAATTTGGATCCGGAGAAATCAGGGACATTGACCTTATATTCTTCGCTCGAAATCAGCATATTATCTCTGTTTCTCACAAAAAACCTTACACGGTATTTACCGGCAGCCATTGATGTCGAATAATAGAATCCGAGTTTGGTCTTCTTTTTCTTCTGATCACTTTTTTTAAGATTCATTTCCAAATGGCGTTCAAAACTTGAGATGGTTTCATTATTATTATTGAAGACATAAAGGAAAACGTCTAAATCCACTTTGTCGCCTTTTTTTCCAGCGACAGCTATTTCATCTAAAGGTAACTGAATGCCGAAAATTAAATCAGAGTTTTTATCTTCGCCTGGTAAAACCACGACATCTGAACACATTGAAATCATATTATATAGAATCGAAGATTGTATGATGTAATTCAGCTGGGCGTTCTGTTCGGTTTCATTCAGATTTTTAAAATTCTCGCGGACAACAACCCCTTTCTTATAACCAAGGGTTGCGTCATCTCTTGAAACCTCGACTTTTATCGGTAGATAAGTGCCTGCGTCATTCTCAGTAGACGAAGTGTAAGAAAGGATATAGTAGAAGCTTGTATCATAGTCCACGGATTTCAAACCTTCATTGATTTTATTGGCTGTATTTGCATAAGAATAAAACTTTCCGCCGGAAGCACCTGACAGTGTTTTTAAAGCCACAGTCCTCGCATGTTCTCTTTCGTATGTTACAGTTGGTTCGATCGCTCTTTCACTGACATCTGACAACATATTTTTAGTATTTCCCAAATCTATTACCTGTAAAGAAATATCGTGTTGATTAAAAGTTTCTTTTAAATCCAATAGTTTTCTCACCAAAGTGGCGGGTGAAGGACTAAGTTTGTTTTTCATAAATTCTTCAGGACTATCATTTTTCGGAGGATTTAATTCTATTTCCCAGTCAGGATTGAAGTAAAATCCCTCGCTGAAAAGAATGACATCTTTTTTCCCGCTGATATATTGCAGGCTGTTGCAAAGCACTGTGAGTGAATTGCATACTCTTAAAAAGTCGAAATTCTTGATATGTTCATCATCATCCAACCAACCGAGCCTTCCTCTTCGCGTGGATTTGAAGCCTCCGCTGGCGAAGTCCTCCGTTTCCAGGAAATTTAGTACGGCGAACCTGCTTTTTTGCGGATCAATGTCAAATGGCACGACGAGTTTTATGTTGGATGGAGTGAGAATATATAAAGATATAAAATCCGTCGGTTGAATCACATTGTTGATGAAGTTTAATATCGCAGTCCTTGACCTCTCTCTTTCAACTTTTAGTTCGGGTAAATTTCCTATTAACAGCGTGAAATACCGTTTCGGCATCGAATCCTTACCGGTGGTGGAAGGTGCTGTCTCAGTAGTATCAACGTATTTAGTTGATTCAAGATCCTTTTTGATAAAATCGACCTTATCAACTGCAAGAATATTTTGCGGGACGCCGTCTTCCCATAGCTTGAATTCGTCCGGTTTTAAATCTGATATATGGCGGCCATCCTTGTCTTTTACGGTTACATATATTTCTTTCAGGGTGACTTCAACATAATAATCGGGTTTTGACTTGCATATGCAATAATTGGATGTTTGCTGCTTCTCGATATTACCGCTATTTTCGGGATCAGTTGCTATCCCCAAAGGAGAGAAAAACACGAAAGAAAATGCAAAGAACACTAAATAAAATAACTTGCTTTTCATTTCTGACTCATTTTGATTCGAATTATTCTTGATTTATATTCTTTGCCATCAAATCACAGGGGATATAACACTAACGTTGAATTTTATTATAAATTAAAAGATTATGCAACATTCTTTCTGGAAATTTATAAAGAATCAGTGTTTGAGTGCTCATTCTCAGGAATCATTTTGATGTATGCTCGACATGTTTTCCATTCATCTGAGATTTCCATCAAAATATCGCTGACGAGTCTGATCAGCATGCTATCATTGCCGTTCGATGAAATTTACAGGAATTTATTTAAATCCCTTCGTGTAAAAACGGATTTACCTGTCAGTTTTAGCAGTCCGCCATCGAATCATTTTAGACCTTACCTCCAGATCTACTCCCGAAAAATTGGAAATCCTATTAATAAAAAAGTCACAGTTTCTGCTATAATTGAAACTATGCTGCAGAAAGCGATCAACCTTTTTAGGCGCCCCTATCCGGCTGATTTTTCACCATCTTCTTATCTTATTCACGGTCTGTTTGTCGGGATTTTCGTTTTCATTTTTATGATAGCATTTCAGCCCTTCGGTCTTTATTCTCTCCCAGAACTACCCCGCACGCTGCTGTATATCGGTTATGGAATCATGACTTTCCTTGCTATCTCGCTGAACAACCTACTGCTTCCAAGGCTTCTACCGGGATTTTTCCGCGAAAACGGATGGAATACCGGAAAAAACATCCTGTTTATGACCTGGATTACGCTAATAATCGGCCTTGGAAGCTATTATGTAACACTCGCTATCTGCAGGTCGTTTGAACTATCAACGAATTGGGTACGTATAACGCCCATCTTGAAAGGAACATTTTTTATCGGCGTGATACCGGTATCTGCAATCATCTTGTTCGAATCCCACAGGTTCCAGCAGCGCAGCGACCGGATCGTGTCCGAAACCAACCGCAGACTCGGTGAACACGCCGGCTGCCCCGCCAGTAAGGCGGCAGAGGAAAAGATCGTGCTGGTGGCGGAGAACAACCGCGACAAATTCAGCGCGGCTTTGGCTGAATTGATGCACATAGATGCCGAAGAGAATTACGTGCGTGTCCATTTTAAAAAATCTCAAGCCGATCAAATACTCCTGCGCAGCAGCCTGAGGCGGATTGAACGGCAGATCCGACCGTTTTATCCCCGGCTTTTCCGCTGCCACCGCGCACACATCGTCAACATAGGCCGTATCCGGAAGGTTACCGGCAACGCCCAGGGGCTGCGCCTCTCGCTCGAAGACGTAGAGAATCCCATTCCCGTCTCCCGGCGCTATGTAGATGAGTTCCGCCGCGTGGTTGTCAATCACCTGTAAATCCGCTTTCCCATTCGTCCCAAACTTTTGCTGCTTATCACTGATTCTTGTCGCTCGTCACAAGTTCTTGTCCATCGTCACAAAGCCTTTTACAACTGATGTTTATGGTTTTAAATTGGCGGCAGCGGTCAGGAAATGATCCGCTGCAAGGAATTTAAAAGGAGTAGAAAATGAAAAAAAATCTTTTTTGTCGGTTATTTCTTGTTTTACTGGCTTTATGGCTGATGGTGCCTCAGAACGCTTCGGCTTGCTCGACCTTTGTTCTGGAGAATGGCGGGAAGCTCCTCTTTGGCCGTAATTACGACTTCTTCACCGGAAACGGAGCCATCATAGTAAACCCGCGTAACCTTGCCAAGACGGCTTTGGTTTACCCGGGCGAGATACCTGCATCGTGGACGGCAAAATACGGCAGTATCACCTTTAACCAGGTGGGGCGTGAATTCCCTATGGGAGGGATGAACGAGGCCGGCCTGGTCGTTGAAATGATGTGGCTGGCGGAAGCCGAATACCCCGCGCGGGATTCCCGTCCGGCTGTGATGGAACTGCAATGGATACAGTATATCCTGGATACGAGTGCCACGATTGAGGATGCGAAAACCAACAACAGCCTCGTGCGCATAATGCCGAGCGAGAGCCGCATCCACTTTCTTTTACTCGATCGCAGCGGCAAAGCGGCCGTAGTGGAGTTCATCAATGGCCAAACACTTTTTTATAGCGGTAACGATTTGCCTGTGCCTGCGCTCACCAACAAACCGTATTCCTTGTGCCTTGCCGCTATGAAAGAATTCCAGGGATTCGGCGGATCGAAACCCCTTGGCACAACCATAAACGACCCGGACCGTTTTGTTACATTGGCGGATTCCATCAAGAAACCCATAGGAAAAGATAATCTTCTCGACCGCGCCTTCGAAATCCTTGACAAAGTTCACTGCGACTACCAGGAGAGTCCAACGCAATGGCGTATAGTCTATGACCCGCAAAACCTGGAAATCCATTTCCAGACTCTGGAAAACACTCAGCTTCGCACAATTCGCTTCAAGGATTTTTCTCTCAATTGTAGTGAGAAAGCCAAGGTTCTCGACCTTCAATCCGCCGGATCCGGCAATGTGGGAAAAACCTTCGGAGATTATTCCCTTGCTGTCAACGATGGATTGGTACGCAAAACCTTCGCAATTTACAAAGATGTTGGATTCCAGAAAGAGATGCCCGAGATGTATCTTATGGTCCTCGCCGGCTATCCTGAATCGCTGATCTGCAAGTAATCTGTAAAGTTCAATATATTTCTTTTAAAACATATACCGGAGGCGGTGTCGCAAAGCGCGCCGCTTCCGACATAGCTGGCAACATCCGGCGATCTGTGGGAGCGGGCCACGCCCCGCGATGAAAAATGCAGAGTGAGAGTCGGTAACACCCGGCGATCTTAACTGTGGAAACCTTATCTGTGAGAGCCGGTTACACGAAGCGATCATTCAGAACTGATTTCATCATGCCCTTGTCGGCGGAACATCGCCAAAATCCTTCTACCGCGCGCTCGACCTCGCCCCGGGCACCGAACCGATCCCCCTCGAACTCACGCATATGGAAAAATTGGACCGCGACATAATCTGGCTAATCTATAAAACCATAAAATCGAAATGATCCCCATCTGCATTTTTCTAAAGTCTTTGAGGGTTGTTACCCAAATCATTATTTAATGTTTCAGGATTAAAAGGCTGAAGAAACTGAGATGAAGATATCCGGCTGCAGCCCTTCGAAGTATCCCTGAATATGACAACTTATTATTTAGGCAACAGCCCAGTGGTATTTAAATTTAAGATTTTCTAAACCCCTCCGTGTTTTCGGTAAAGATACTTTTCGCTTAAAAGAATACCCGGTATGATTCATTTCCGTCCGTTGAAATTCATTGGAATTCTTCATAAAATGCCTTCATGATTAGAAAAGACTTTCCTGTAAAATCGAAAATGAATAATACAGCGGTACTGTTCCTCGCCATTGAACTTTTCTTTGGAGCTTTCGCCTCTTTTGCGCAGACCAGTTTGGAGGATATCCGCGATGCTGTCATCACAGCGCTTGGGAAGGATATTGAGATCAACTGCACTATCGGCGCAGGCGGCCAGGCAACGATCTGGCTTAAAGCCCGCGAGCGCACGGTAAGTCTGCCCCCCTGCCCATATTGGACGCAACAGCCTCCGCCTCTGCCGGAGTCTGGATGCTATATCTCGGCACAACGCCGACAGTTTCTTAAGATGATATCTGTTTCTTCCATATATACGGATAGGATTGGTTCAACGCAAAGTATCTTGACTTTTCAGGATTTTCTGTTAACATAGTAACAGGTTAAGGAGGTAATCTATGCGTAAATTAACTTTGTTATTTGTGTGTTTGTTGTTTTTAGCGGTTGCCATGCCGGTAGCGAATGCCCAATCCGGTAAGACATCCTCTGATGTTTCTAAATTCTATATTAACCTGGGCGCACTTGCTAATCAGGACTTCGATGTGTTCTGGTGGCAGACTGGCGCGATGCTCGATCTTCCTTTGGGAAATAATCTATTTATCACTCCCGAAGTGATGCTGATCGGATACAAATTCGCTTTTGATGAAGTATATTTGTTTCCCGGCGCGACATTGAACCTGAAATTCGGAGACAAGGGTAATGAATTCTTTCTCGGAGCCGGTTTATTGGTTTACTTCACCCTGGCGAATGAACTTGGAGGTGGTGATGAGCTAATGCTCAAACTCCACGGCGGCTTCATCGGCGACAATATCAAGTTGACCATCTATACGTATGACTATTTCGAAGGTGGTCTCTTTGATTATCTTTACATCGGAGCGAATGTCGGTTTTGCTCTGTAAATCTGTATTATCTTGAAATTTAAGGGACATCGTGTTATCGCGATGTCCTTTTCTTTTGAAAATTGTTCCAAGTTCGCATATCTTTTTTTACCAATAATAAGATATCTCGTTTGGCGGAATAATAGTTCCCACGACTGGTTTCTGAAGTCAAAATTCCATATCCTCACGCGACGTCTGCCATTTCATAACGAAATATCGGTTTCTTCCATACATCCAGACATAAGTAGGTTTAAACACAGGATGTATTGACTTTTCAGGTTTTTAATGTTATTATGTATGCAGGTTAAGGAGAGAATCTATGCGTAAATTAACTTTGTTATTTGTGTGTTTGTTGCTAATTGCAACCTTTGTGCCTAAAATTAATGCGGAATCTACCAAGACAACTTCTGATGAAATGAAATTCTACATTAACTTTGGCGCGATTACCATTGACACTTTCGACACTTTCTGGTGGCAGACCGGCGTTATGCTTGATCTTCCCCTGGGAAACAATCTATTTATCACTCCTGAAGTGATGTTTTCAGGGTGGAAATTCGACTTTAATGAGTTATCTTTATATCCTGGCGCAACGATAAACCTGAAATTCGGAGAAAAAAGTAATGAATTCTTTGTTGGAAGCGGTTTATTGATTTATCTTGTATTGGCGCCATCCGATGTGGATACTAATTTTGCCCTAAAAATTCATGGCGGCTACATAGGCAACAATATCAAGTTAACGCTCTATTATACGCACCTCTTGAAAGACATCAGTTGGTTTATCTCAGATTACTTCGGAGCGAATGTCGGTTTTGCGCTTTAAAACAGTTTTATCCTGAAATTTAAGGGACATCGCATTATCGCGATGTCCCTCTTCTTTTACTTTCCGATCTGGAAAGTTTAACTAAACAAAAGATCTGAAAGCAGATACTCTGCCGGAATCCTCTAACAGCGTTCCAAGTTTGAACTTTTCATTTCAACTATTCAATCCGGCGGTTGCTATCGGCAACAGAGAAATTGAGCTCTCGATGCTTAAACCCGGATTGCTTTTAATCACTCACACCATTATAATTTTCGGATGATAGGCAGATTAAGGGGTAAGCTTACCCGTTTGAAACCTGGTGAAGTCATCTTAGATGCCGGCGGCGTCGGCTATCTCGTGAAGCTGTCCTACAATTCCTTTTACCAGCTCCCGGAAGACGGGGAAGAAGCAGTATTGTTGATACATACATACGTCAGGGAGGACGCGTTGACCCTATACGGCTTCGCCGGCAACCTCGAAAAGGAGCTGTTCCTGCGCCTCATCAGTGTCAGCGGTATAGGACCGCGCCTGGCGATTAACATTTTATCCGGTATATCCGCGGCAGAGCTGGTGGATGCCGTGAACAGCGCCTCGGTAGAACGGCTCCAGGCGATCCCCGGCGTTGGAAGAAAGACCGCAGAACGCATAACGATTGAAATGCGTGATAAAATAAAAAATCTCATCGCGGAAGGCGCATCCCTGCAGGAAGCCGGCACGGTATTCGGAACCTCGCCCATCCAGAATGACGTCATCTCCGCCCTTCTCAACCTGGGGTATAAACGCAAGGATGCCGAAAACGCGTTTTCAACGGCGTTGAAAGAGAAAGGCTCCGATTCCGATTTTCAGGACCTGTTGAAAAAATGTCTCAATTATTTATCGGGAGGTTTCTTGAAATGACGATTGACCCGTCTGAGCAAAGCTTGATTCAAAAAAATTTAGCGAAGGCGAGGATAATCTGGTTCTCGAACTTTATCGCAGCCGCAGCCTTGTACTTTATTATTTCCACTCTCAGTTTCACCGTTGTAACCGATCAGCCCTACGTGCATTATGTCCTGGGCGGTCTCGCAATCAGCGAACTTATCGTGATCGTCGTGATGCGCAGGATAAGGCTCAAGCCCTCCGTGATAAAAACCCTTTCACAAAGTGGGCCGGGGGAGGTTGCAAGGAATTTCTTTTTTATAGATGTGATTTCGATCTTCCTGTCGGACAGCATAATGGTATACGGCGTAATCGGTTACGTCATCATCGGCGATTTCCAGATTTTAAAGATGTTCGCCGCCGTAACCGCCCTCGCGCTTCTGTACTTCTTCCCCAGGAAAACCGTCTGGACGAGGCAGTACGAGGACTCGATCACTTCATCATAAAATAACTCGGATCTTTAAAAAATTATGAAAACCAGTCATTCTGAAGAAAACAACCAAGGGAAACTCCTGAAGAATCTGTCAGATTTTTCCTCTGAATCCCTTCAAAGCATGCGTCAAAATGACAAAAGACAAGTTTTTCCAAGGCCTCTAATAAGGATTATCCCATTCGATGCCTGAAAGAATCGTAACGCCGAAGCCCATCGAAGAAGAATTTAGCTTCGAATCCTCCCTCCGTCCGAAAAACCTCGATGAGTTCATCGGGCAGATAAAAATCAAAGAAAAGATAAAGATTTTCATCGAGGCGGCTAAAAACAGGGGCGAGGCTCTCGATCACTGCTTCTTCTTCGGCCCGCCGGGACTGGGGAAGACGACCCTCGCTAACATCATCGCAAATGAACTCGGCGTGGGAATCCGCTCGACATCAGGCCCGGTCATCTCCAAACCCGGAGACCTTGCCGCGATACTCACCAACCTCAAGGAAAAAGAGGTTCTCTTTATAGATGAAATACACCGGCTTTCTCCGCAGGTGGAGGAGATACTCTACCCCGCGATGGAGGATTTCAAGATAGACCTCGTAATCGGCCAAGGCCCTTCGGCAAGGACGATCAAGATAGACCTGCCCCGCTTCACCCTCGTCGGCGCGACTACAAGGGTCGGGCTGCTTACCTCCCCGCTCCGCTCCCGTTTCGGAATCACCATACGTCTGAACTTCTACGAATCCCAGGACCTGGAGCATATCCTCATCCGCTCCGCGAAATTGCTGGAAGCGGAACACGAAGACGAAGCCCTGAAGATTCTTTCGAAACGTTCCCGCGGGACCCCGAGGATCGCGAACAGGCTGCTGAAAAGGGTTCGGGATTACGCCCAGGTCAGGGGTGACGGGAAACTTACAACCGGCATCGCGCTCGCGGCGCTCGAAATGCTCGAGGTGGATGATTACGGGTTCGACGAGATAGACCGCAGGATTCTTCTCACTATAATCGAAAAATATAACGGCGGACCTGTCGGCCTGGGGACGATAGCCGCATCCATCGGGGAGGAGAAGGACGCAGTGGAGGATATATATGAGCCGTTTCTGCTGCAAATAGGTTTCATAGACCGCACGCGGCAGGGACGATGCGCCACATCCCTCGCATATAAGCACTTTGGGCTGAAGCGGCACGCATCACAGGAGCAGGGAAAGCTCTGGTAATAATCATTCGAACATCAAACCCTTTTACAATGTTTCTTTTCAAACCTCCTTTAAACGTTTGCATTATTGTTGAATGGTTTTTATAATCTCTCAACATATTTCCATTGAAAACCTTTTTAAGGAGTCAGATAGTATGAAGAAAATCGTTGAGTTACCGAAAAACGCTTACACCGAGCTGAAATCGGGCGAAAAATATGTACCGATCATCCAGGCAAACGAGACGCTGCGGGAGATCACGTTTCGCTCGGTCGGCTGGGGTATTTTTATGTGCGTCCTGTTCTCCCTCGCTTCATCATTCCTCGGTTTGAAAGTGGGACAGGTTTTCGAAGCCGCCATACCCATCGCCATCCTGGCGGTTGGTATGTCGAATCTTTTCAAACGGCGTAACACGATTCTTGAAAATGTCATCATTCAGTCCATCGGTGCGATGTCCGGCGTGGTCGTTGCAGGGGCGATATTCACCCTTCCCGCTATGTACATCCTGAAGCTCGATCAATCCGTCGGCGTCAGCATCTGGAAGCTCTTCATCGTGTCGCTCTTCGGCGGAATACTCGGAATCCTATTCCTCATTCCCTTCAGAAAATATTTCGTCGCCGAGATGCACGGTAAGTTCCCCTTCCCTGAAGCGACCGCGACCACCGAAATCCTCGTCGCCGGAGAGAAAGGCGGCGACCAGGCGAAGACCCTTCTCATTGCCTCGCTATTCGCCGGGTTAGTGGACTGGCTCGTCTATACCTTCCACACCTGGCCGGAAGTTGTGACTTCGCGCATATTCGAAGCTGGCAGGAACGTTGCCGACAAGATCAAGATGGAGTTCCGCCTCAACATCCTAGCATCCATCCTCGGGTTGGGATACATTATCGGGCTTCGTTATTCGGCAATCATCGTCGCAGGCAGCTTCCTTTCATGGTATGTTCTCGTCCCTGCGGTATTTTATTTCGGACAGCATTTAAGCATCGCCGTCCCGCCTGCCGGAGCCGATGCCTTGATAAGCGGAATGAACGCTAAAACGATATTCGAGACATATGTCAACAAGATCGGTATAGGCGCAATTGCGGCAGCCGGCATTATAGCAATAATCAAATCATATAAAGTCATCTGGAGCGCTTTCTCTAAAGGATTCGGAGAGATATTCAAGAGCAAGAAGAAAGCCGCCGCTTCCGCGAAGATGGTAAGGACGGACCGGGATTTAAAGATGTCGACAATCATTTTCGGCATAGTCATTGCAATCCTCCTGATCCTTATCTTCTTCAGGTTCTTCGTTTTAAATCCCGTTGAGGGCGCATGGAAACTCAGCTTAATAGCCTTCGCAATGGTAACGGTCTTCGCATTCCTGTTCACCACGGTCGCGGCAAGGGCGATAGCCATTGTAGGATCGAGCCCCGTCTCTGGTATGACCCTTATGACCCTGATCCTGAGCTCCGTATTCCTTGTTTCAGCCGGACTTACCGGGACATATGGTATGCTTGCGGCGCTCCTGATCGGCGGCGTGGTTTGCACGGCGCTATCTGTGGCCGGAGGTTTCATAACCGACCTCAAGGTAGGTTACTGGATAGGCTCTACACCCTGGAACCAGCAGCGGTTCAAATTTCTCGGCGCTTTGGTAGCTTCGCTGTCGGTTGCCTTCTTTATTCCCATTCTCTCCAAGGCTTTCGGATTCTCGGTCACTCCCGAACATCCGTACCCTCTCGCCGCCCCGCAGGCGAACGCGATGGCGGCAGTCCTGAATTCCCTGATGTCTGCCGAACAGGTTCCGTGGCTTCTATACGGAATCGGGATTTTCATCACCCTCGCGATGGAACTCGGCAAGATGCCCTCGCTCGCCTTCGCGCTCGGAATGTACCTTCCGATACAGCTCACCCTTCCACTCGTGATCGGCGGTCTGATCGGCTATATCGTCGCTAAATCCTCTAAAGACAACAAGATCAGTAACGAGAGAAAAGACAAGGGAACATTGATAGCATCAGGCTTCATCGCAGGTGGCGCTATTATGGGCGTCGTGGCATCATTCCTGCGTGTTATTAAAATCAAGGGAGCAACCATCGAGTCTGCGCTAAGCCGCGGCTGGGACGTGAAACCGTTCGGCGGATGGCTCGCATTGGGCGCTTATGCAATAATTATCGCCTACCTGCTGTTCGTCTCGCTGAGGATTAAAAAAGCTAAAAAATAACAGGTATTAGATTTCAAAGAAGAACAAGCCCGGGCTGATTCCCCGGGCTTCTTTTATAAGATTATTATGCTATAATATAAGATATTTGATTATTATATATTTAGATTCTTTCAAAACGAAAAAGGACAAACTAGTTTGAATTCAAGTTCCTATCTGTTATTAATGATAGGTGCTTATACAATAAATGACTGATCATGAATAATTTTGATAAATTAGATAACATCAGATGAGGAGACATAATACTTCAAGACTGGATACTCTGCATACTTCCAACTCGCTTATAATGGAAATGTTCATATCAATAATAGATAAAAATGTATTGATTTTTATGTGAAAGAATTATAGTATGTTGTTGGCCAGCGAAGATAATAATATTTCGGAGGACTAAAACAATTGAGGGAACGTAAATCTCCTGCAGGAATACCGACAAACGATCTAGTTTTCAGCGCTTATTCTGGCACTAACGATTTAGTATTCCCTTTTATCCTTTCGCTATATGTTAAGCCAGGTAGCAAGGTCGCTGATGTTACCTATGGAAAGGGCGTATTTTGGCGTAGAATTCCAGACAACATCTACGAATTATTTCCATCAGATATTTCTGAAGGTGTCGACTGTCGTAAGCTTCCGTATGATGAAGGATCACTTGATTGTATAGTTTTCGATCCTCCATATATGCACACACCAGGTGGGTCAGCTCATCTTAATCATCAAAACTATGAGAACTATTATCGAAACAACGTATCATTTTCAAAAAAGAAATATCACGAAGCTGTGCTCGACCTCTATTTTTCCGCTGCAATAGAAACATGGCGCGTATTGAAAGAAGGTGGTGTGTACATTATTAAATGCCAAGATGAAGTATGTGCAAATCAACAACGATTAACTCATATCGAAATAATAAACGATCTTGTTAAAAAAGGTTTTATTATAGAAGATTTATTCGTAGTCTTACGAAATGGTAAGCCTGGAGTCAGTCGCATTCTGAGACAAGTTCATGCTAGGAAAAATCATTCATATTTCCTTGTGTTTGTAAAACCAAAGGGAAAAACACGCTGGAAGGGTTTAAATTTAAATGAGCGATTAATAGTAGATAACAAAAAAGGAGATCGGAAAACAGGAGTTACTGATGAACAATGGACTCTATTTGATTAAAGAATTCTCCGAATTGCTTAATCTCAATTATTTCTGGAAACTCATTAGTCAATACTTGATACCGCTCAGGTACATCAAAATAGTAGATTTTATCTAATCTCGCTAAAAGTTTTTGATATATGAGCCATTGGTCAGGAACACATATCTCAACAACTTCAAGCTTCTTTGAGTCCATTTTTGTCTCAGAAAATAGAACCATCACTCCTTTATAAATCCCTTTACCATAGGCATCAAGAAGACGTTGATGAGACCATGCTTGAACAACTCGCTCACGAGTTGACATCTTGACCGGTAAGTGAATGTTGGTTTTTCCATTACCAAGTTTGAACAGAAAATCCATTGTCATGCGTACATTTCTACCATTTATTGAAAAAGAAATACCTTTTGTAGGTTCTACACCAAATGTCTTTGCAAAAATATGACCAATTAAGCATTCAAAATAGGTTGCAGGTCCTTTTTTATTCTGTCGATTCAATAATTCTAAAGCTAGGCACGGAGCAAGTGCAATTGTATATGTTATTGCTGAAAACTCTTCCTGTTTTATACTATCCTTTTCCCATTTTCTCCATAAAGATATAACTTTCTCTATATCTCTTGTATAGAAGCTCCTGTTCGCAGGTCGAGTTACTACTTCATTCCGTTTATAGGAATTATATTCTTTACCTGGTACTAATGAAACAAGCTCTATGAAATCGCTTTCTTTTTCAAGAAATTTCATTGATAAAATTACGAGGTTAAGAATAGAATCTCCCGCAGATTTTAACATTAATCCTTTTTTACATGTAACTTTCACATTTTCATAGGCATTTTTTAAATCATCAAAATTGGTCATAAGAACTATTAATTACAAATCCTTCATTAATTCTGACATCGTTACATCCAATGCCCTTGCAATTATGTCGATGTTTCTTAGAGAAACGTTTCTCTCTCCTCGTTCAACTCCACCAATATAAGTTCGATCCAATTTGCATATTGCAGCTAAAGATTCCTGGGAAAGACCTCTTTCTTTACGGATTTGCCTTATACGATAACCGAAAAGTTTTAATACATTATCCTTGTCATGCATAGATTTTACATTATATCTTTGGTGCTTTTAGGTCTACGGACTATAAGTATCATTACGATATCTTTTTGGCATAGATCTTTTTTAATTAAAGCTTTCTGAGATGTCGCAGAAAGTGTTTTGAAGTTCGCCGTCTCCGGAATTGAGACCAATATTAATTGAAAAAAAATATGATGTATTACTTTTAAATGTCCCGACCGAATTTCTTGAAGAGTTCGTTTCTTTCGATTCTGAGGATCACGGGCCTGCCGTGGGGGCAGCGGTATGGTTCTTTGCATAGCGCGAGTTGGGATAGCAGCCATTCCATCTTATCTCTTTCGAGGGGCATATTCTTGCTGACGGAGCCCCTGCATGCGATCAGCGCGATTACCTCTTCAAGCAGGCTGTCTTTCAAGCCCGCTCCCCGGCCGGATTTCCCGATGTCTTCCGCCAGATCTATAATCTCACGTATTATCCGTTCCCCCGAAATCCTCATTTCCGACGGGGGACCGCCTTGACGGCCCATGTCCGTTCGGCGGCTGGCTCGCATTGGGCGCTTACGCCTTGATTATAGCTTATCTATTGTTCGTCTCGATGAGGACCAAAAAAACTAAAAAATAGAACTACATTTTCTATATAAAAAAGCCCAGGCCGTTTCCCCGGGCTTTTTTTAATGCATACGGATTAATAGGAAAGCTATATTATAAATGCTGAGTCTGAAGTTCACCCAGACAAGTATGAAAGAATAAAATATAATGAATTATGGCCGGGAATTACTGACATTAAAAATCAATCTCAGATTCCATCCGGATGGGCTGCTGTTACTTTATCATAAAGGTCACTTTGAATCGGTTGACCTATTTTCCTGGAGCCTTTCTTTTGCTTAAGCAATTCACTTGCATACTCTTTGCCCTTCTTAATTAAATTATTCTCCGGTTCCATTTTCAGCGCTTCATCGAAAACTGAAATCGCTTTTTCGAACTTTTTCCGGCCTATCATCGAATAACCCTTGAACAAGTAGGCATTCATCTTTTTCGGATCCAGTTGAATGACTTTGTCGGCAGCTTCGATGGCATCCAGGAATTCCTTCTGAGAAAAATACGCGAAAGAAAGCATAAGCCAAATATCAATATCATCAGGTTTCGATTCAGCTGCTTCTTCAAGAATATCCGTTGCTTCTTCATACTCTTTCATCGCGATCTTAATTTGGGATTTGATCTTTCTCAACGATATATCGTCCGGATAGGTTCCCAATCCTTTCTCTGTGCATCTTTGTGCTTCAACGAACTTCTTCATTTTTATATAATTTTGAGCCGCCCAGAAAAATATTTCCTTATTCGATGGATTCCCTTCTAACAGTGCATTGAATATATTTTCTGCCTCGCTGAATCGCATCTGTTGATATAATTCAACTGCTTGTTTGAGCATCAAATCATTACCATTAACCGATCCTTCGCCCATGACCTGCCACGCTCCCAATAAGATGGGCAACGCAAGCAAAATCATCATTAATCCTGTTATATTAAATATTCTATTCATTCTATATAACCCTCCTTTAACCATATAAACGATATGAAAAATGAAATAGTTCCATAATAAAATTTCTATTGCAGTGGGTTGATCATAGAACAATTAAAGAGAGTATCATCATCAGCCGAACAGGTTCGACCAGTTACTTATGAATATCCCGACCGAATTTCTTGAAGAGCTCGTTTCTTTCGATTCTGAGGATCACGGGCCTGCCGTGCGGGCAGCGGTACGGCTCTTTGCATAGCGCGAGTTGGGATAGCAGCCATTCCATCTTATCTCTTTCGAGGGGCATATTTTTGCTGACGGAGCCCCTGCAGGCGATCAACGCGATTACCTCTTCAAGCAGGTTGTCTTTCAAGCCCGCTCCCCGGCCGGATTTCCCGATGTCTTCCGCCAGGTCTATGATCTCGCGTATTATCCGCTCCCCAGAAATTTTTATTTCCGACGGGACCGACTTGACCGCCCATGTCCGTTCGCCGAACGGCTCCACCTGGAATCCAAGGTGCGTGAGGTCTTCCGCGATATCGCTCAGGATTATGTCATCCTCCCGCGTGACCTCGAAGGTCTCCGGTATCAGAAGTCCCTGAGATTCCATTTTTTGGTCCGCATACCTGGCCTTGATCTCTTCATACCTGATCCTTTCATGGGCGACGTGCTGGTCTATTATCATCAAATCATCATCGGTCTGGGCGATTATGAAGCTGTTCTGAAATTGGCCTATCAGCCGCATATTTATTTTCGATAGATCGGGGACGATGAAGAAATCCTTCGGTGAAACATCTGAAACACCGGACGAATCCATCTGATCTCCGGCGTCTTCCGAAGATACTTTGTATTTTTTCCGGCCAGGGATGAAACCGGCATCTCCGCCCGGCCGCCGGGTTGCGACAGCCCCTGCCGAAGCGCCGTAATTCTTTTCTGTTTTTAATAAATTATCTGCTTCTTTCTTCCGGGATTCCGATGAACCGGAAGCGGCAGACTTCGAAGAAGCAGCCGAACCTGACAGATAATCGGAGAATCCCTGCGCGCCCGGCATTGCAGCCGCCGATAGTTCAACTGGTTTTCCTTTCGGTTCTTCAGGGGAGAGCGCAGCGATTTTCAAGACGGGGCTGCTTTTGATAAGGGCTGTGCGGATGGATTCCTCGATCACCTGACGGATCGAATTGGGTGACCTGAACCGCGCCTCCATCTTTGCCGGATGGACATTGACGTCAACCTGGTCGAACGGGAGCTCTACGAAAAGAAAAACGCTCGGATAGCTTCCGGGGGGTATGAGCGATTTATATGAAGCCGCCACGGACGACGATATCAACTTGTCGTCCACCGACCGTCCGTTGATATAAAAATGAAGCCCGTCCCGCGACGAACGCTTGTGATTGGTATGCGAGCAATACCCGAATGCTCGAATCTCTCCGGACTTCCCATCGAAGGGCATAAGCGACCTGGCGAGTTCCGCGCCGGCGAGACCGTGAATCCGCTCGAACAGAGTCTTGGCAGGCGAGACCCGGAAGAGCGCTTTGCCGCCGTCGAAGACGGTGAACTTGAGGTCTTTATAGACGACGGCGTAATTGGTTAAAATCCTTACGATCCAGCGCATCTCCGCCGAATCGCTTTTCAGAAATTTCAACCGGGCCGGCGTGTTGAAGAAAAGCTCTTCCACCCTGATCGTGGTCCCCGGTTCACGCGCGGCCTTCTCCACTTTAAGCAGCTTTCCCCCCGCCACTTCAACCCTCGTCCCCGCAGATTCATCAGGCGTCTTTGTGAGCAAGGTCAGCCTCGATACGGATGCAATCGAAGCCAGGGCCTCGCCTCTGAAGCCGAGAGTGGAGATCGAATCGAGGTCTTCCGGATTTTTGATCTTGCTGGTGGAGTGCCGTTCAAGGGAAATGATGGCGTCATCATAATCCATTCCGCAGCCGTCATCGCTGACCTGGATGAGCTTCCGCCCGCTTCCCTCGATGCGAACCTCGATTTCCCTCGCGCCGGAATCTATGGAATTCTCGATGAGTTCCTTGACGACGGATGCCGGTTTATCCACAACTTCCCCGGCGGCGATCCGGTTCGAGACCCTGTCCGGGAGGATGAAAATCTTGCCCATATCAGCGGATCGAACCGGTTTTTGAAGCGGACTTAAATAATACGAAATGCAGGACAGCCCAGAAGCCGTCGCCTATTCCGAGCAGCAGAAAAGTAAATGGCTGGGCGAAGAACGCCCATGCGGAGAAAAAGAAAAGAAAGCCGGAGAATCTCGCAGCGATTGCTATAAATACTATTTCCTTGAACCGGGCACAGTCCACCCAGTACAATGAATAGAAGACGCCGATTATAACGAGAAAGAGACCGTCGAGCCGGAGATAGACCTGTTCGACGGGCATTCCAAGGCTTATTATCTTTGCAAGAACACCGGGCAGGAAAAGGATAAACAAACCGAAGAACCAGTCATAGGCAGCTCCCAGAAGCATCGAATATTGAAGCGCGTTTTTTTTCATTATAGTTTTCACCGCATCAAGGCTTTCGAAAATAATGTTTTTTGAATCAACCGATATCGGATGGATGAATGTTCCTGCTTATCAGGAAATACTCAACCTGGGTCTCATCCTCGGAGCTACAAAATATTCTCACTGAGCCGGACCCCAGGATCATACGGTTCAAATCAACTGGGGCGTCTTGCCCGATATCCTCGTGGCCGTATTCCTCGACCTGCGCGCGGTTAAATATTTTAAAACCCAGCAGAGTTCTCTTGAACCTGTCGTAATCTCCCCACTCCATCAATAAACGGGGTGTCCCCGCGCCGGATAGCTTCCCACGTTCTCTTTCGATCACATATAATCCACGTTCCGTGAATATATATTTCTTTTTGTAAAAAATCAGGTTGAAAAAGATCGGAACCAAAATAAAAATGAAGATGAAATTATCAGGAAGTGTGCTTCTGAGCTTCTCGTTCAGAATTAGAAGAACTATAGGACCGATGATTATTCCTGCAAGTCCAAATCCAGCGATAACTCGCAAAGGCGCCGAAAGCTTATATACATACTCGAACAGCACGGGTTCAGGTATTTCGCTTTTATACTCTTCAGGGTTTGTATTTGGAATTTCCATACTAATTTTAAAAATTTAAAATTCCTTGATAAATTGCAAGCTCACTATTTTTTCAGTCTTTCAATTTCCTTTTTAATCTGGTCAATAATCTCCTCATTGGCAATTTCACCTTTCAAACTGAATACAACAAATACATTACCTCCATATTGTAGTTTAAAATCAGCGAAATTAGCCTTCATCCTCTCGGTTGGGGAATAATTGCCAAAGTTTGCTTTCGCTGTAACAGGTTTTATCTGTATTCCAAAAGCCTTTTTATCAACTTTAGCTATATAGTCAATATCTCCTGTATGGTCAAGATCAATATCTGATTCTTCAAAAACGATTTCAGGAAATATTTTCGCCAAACCATCATTGACAACCGACTTCTCCCTGATGTAACCATCAAAAGCTCTATTTATTGTCAGATTGTAAATATAATTAATACAATCCTGGAGTGTGAGCTTACTGAAAGCCGCCTGCCATTCCGGGATGACGACCTCAGTAATTTTTTCGAACAATCGTTCGCCGAGTTCTTGCAGACTTTCATTTGTTATCTTAGTCGGAGTTTTGCTTTCAGTATAAGCATTGTTAAAATACCATTTTCCCCATTCTTCAACTGTTTTCGGCTGGCATTCACGAATGAGAGCCATTACCGCACCAACTTTATTCGGTCTTGATAATTGATATGTCTGGCAGGCATAATTAAGAACTTTTTCCTTTTTGCCGAATTCCATCGAATTGCGTTGCATTTTTACCACTTAATTTCCCTGCAACTTTATGAACTTATCCTTATATCTATAATTACTTGAATCATCTGCACTTGCAAGACCGTTCTTAATAATATGAGCGTTAATAAATGTTTTATTCTTTAAATAAAGGTAACAAAGGAGATGATTATCATCATCATATTTTTGAGCATCAAATTTTAGAAAAACTTTTTGATTCTTCGTTTTATCAAGAAGATACTTAATAGCTTCTCCATTCACTGATTTCTTCTCCTTGATCCCCATCAACCGGATAGTCAAGTCATTATTCAACTTAAGCAATTCAGGACTTATAACCTCTTTAACTGAATAATATTCTTCCTTTTTTCCGCCTTCTTTATCAATTCTTGATCCGAATTGAAGCTTCTTGGGATTTATTCTTTTATCAAGCTTATGAGGATCCTGAAAGATATAAGGCAGAGCAGATATTTCTTTACTTAAATCATCCTTTGCAGTATCAGACATAAACAGATATTCCGTTTCAGCTAAGTCAAATTGATTGACATTAAGTTTATCTTTTATTATCGGAAGGAAATCAGGATTTATTTCGTAGCCAATGGAATTACGGCTTAAATTTCGCGCTGCAAGTGAAACCGTTCCACTGCCGAGAAAAGGATCTAAAACGGTTTCTCCGACAAATGAAAACATCTTAATCAATCGAGCCGGTAACTCCTCCGGAAACATCGCAATGTGATTATCCTGCTTTGCTCCTGCAAAATACCAGTGTCCTGAAAAATATGTGTTCCATTCTTCCGTGGTCATCGCACTTAGTTTTTTTTGTTCATTTCCAGGTGCAGGGGAAATACCCTGTTTTTTAAAAAGAAGAATAAATTCATAATCTATTTTAAGAATACCGTTTCTGGGATACGGAAAACTGCCCATGATAGTGGCACCACCTGTTGTATTAGTCGTTGTAACTTTTTGCCAAATCACCGCTCCCATGTAATCAAAACCTATCGTTTCGCAAAATTTAATTATTTCTGTTCTTATTGGAATTACTTTATATCGTCCATAATAGACCGAACGAGCAAATTGATCTCCAATGTTTATACAAAGACGGCATCCTTTATGTAATATCCTGAAACTTTCTTTCCAGACAAGGCTTAAATTATTAATATAGCTCTCATAACTTTCGTGAAAGCCGATCTGGTTTTCGGTTCCATAGTCTTTCAGCTGCCAGTATGGGGGAGAAGTGATGATCAAATGAACAGATTCGTCCTGGCACAGATTCATCTGCCTGCTGTCTCCTATTATTATCTTATGAACCGTTTTCAAGTGTGTTTTCATACAATATAATATAGCATTTTTTAACATCATTTTATAGTTTTAATTAAACGGATAGATGGTGTGAAATTATAAAACATGATTAATCCAAAAACAGGGCTCTTTTTAAAGCCTTATGCAGATTTTCGTATTGAAAATCGAAGCCTGCCTTCAAGAGTTTTTCCGGAAGAACCCGCGCACTGGACAGGATCATCTCAATACCCTTCTCGCCGAAGACCGCTTTCACCGCGAATGCTGGAATCCTGAAAACCGCCGGCCGTTTCAGCGTCCTGGCGAAGATTCCGGTAAACTCCGGATTCGTTACAGGATTCGGTGACACAAGGTTTACTGGACCGGATATTTCAGGATGATTCAATATGAAGATTTCGTTACCCTGGGAGCCAAGAGATAATGTAACGGCCGAACCTATCATCCCCCCCGAGCCGCTTATTAATATCTTCATAAAATTCCTTAGTGTTTAAAACCAATATGCAGAAAAAGTCGTCATTATTCCTTTAAGACAGGGATATAATTTTCTATATTTAAAAAGATTATATCAGAACTTATAAAAAATAAAAAAGGGCTTAAAAGCCCTTTTTTAAACTTGAAATCAGTTTCGCTGAACTGCTGATCTACTTTTTATCTTCCAGTTTTGCGGCTATTGCGGTTTTTAATATTTCGATCTTTACATCGCTTGCGATCTTGAGTTGAATACGATCCTCCTGGACGCCGGCAATCACGCCGTAAATCCCGCCGGTAGTGATCACTTTATCGCCGTTTTTCAACGTCTGTATCATCTTCTGAAGCTGTTTGCGTTGTTTGCGCATCGGGGCAAAAAGCAAGAACCAGAATATGACGATTATAAGTATAAACGGCAAAAAGGAGCCTAAAAGGTCCGCCTGCGGCTGCTTGCTGGCCTGCAAGTTGCTGCTTAAGAGGTTCAGATTAAAAAGCTGCATCATTAACTCCTAAATATTCTTTTTCTAAGGATATGCTTCCTTGTATCTCGGAAGGTTCAACGCCATCCAATCACAAAATCTTCCGGACTTCAAAGACTGCCTTATCCGGTTTAATAAGTCAAGATAAAAGTGCAGGTTATGAATCGTCAATAATATTGCTGCGGTGATTTCTCCAGCCATAAAAAGATGCCTGAGATATGCCCTGCTGAAATTCCGGCAGGCATAGCATCCGCATTCCGGGTCCACCGGCAAGAGGTCTTCTTTATATTTTGCATGCTTGATGATGATTTTACCGTTATGCGTGAAGGCGTAGCCGTTGCGCGCGTTTCTCGTCGGGAGCACACAATCGAACATATCAATGCCCATCGAAACCGCCTCGATTATATCCGCGGGCATCCCCGCTCCCATCAGGTAATGCGGTTTGTCTTCTGGAATCATCGGAACCGTGTATTCGACGATTTCAAACATCTGATCCTTCGGCTCCCCGACGCTGAGGCCTCCCAGCGCATATCCGTCGAAACCGATGGAGCAGATATCCCCTGCGCTCTTGGCACGCAAATCCTGATAGATCCCGCCCTGTATTATGCCGAAAAGAGCGGAATCGCTATTTTCCAAGTGAGCGTCCTTCGAACGTTTTGCCCAGCGAGCGGTCAGGTCCGCGGATTCCGCCACCTGCTGCTTTGCCGCGGGATACGGAGTGCATTCGTCGAAGGCCATAATAATATCGGAACCGAGCGCGATCTGAACCTCGATCGAGCTCTCGGGCGTGAATAAATGCGCCGAACCGTCAATATGAGAACGGAAGAAAACTCCCTCCTCCGTTACCTTGTTCAGATCCGACATTGAATAAACCTGGAATCCGCCGCTATCGGTGAGGATCGGCCTATCCCAGCTTATGAACCTGTGAAGCCCGCCGAGGGATTCTATCAATTTGTGCCCCGGCCTTAAAAAAAGATGATATGTATTGCCGAGGATTATCTCGACATTCAGTTGAAGCAGCATTTCGTGGGTCATCGCCTTGACCGCGCCCTGCGTTCCCACAGGCATAAATACGGGAGTGATTATTTTGCCGTGAGAAGTCGAAATCTCTCCCAGGCGTGCGCGGGTTTTATTATCCTTTGATATAATTTCGAATGAAAACATTTTATCGGCGATCTATTAATTCTTCCGGAAGACCAGACGTTTCGCTAATCCTGACCGCTTCATCATCAATTTCCTCTCCCATGATAAGGAAGAACGCTGCTGTTGAAACTTCGGCTGTGGATTGGAGCGATCACAATAACAAAAATAACATCTGTCCCGTTGTTTTTAAAATCAGGTTTACAGCTATTCCCAGACTCATGCGAAGGACGATATTGGTTGTCCCCTTGAATTACTATGATCCGATCTTTACATGCCTTTGGTTCTGTTCAGGATCGATCTTAATCTCGTCTCTATTTGGACCTTTTCGTTATAAAGATTATTTTTCATCAATGCGAGGAATATTTTATAGGTCAGCTGTTTCATCAGGTACAGGTCTTCTCTCGTGAATTTCGGTTGTTTCTGTTTGTTCACCGCCTCGATGATGCCGATGACCTTGTCGAAAAGAATTATAGGATACGCAGCGATACTTTTTATCGGAGTATGAACCATTTTACGGACCTTGACTGATATCCGCTCATCATTCTCGGCATTGGAAATGAGAACCGGTTTTTTTATATTCAGAATCATTCCTTCGATCCCTTCGGTGGGAGATAAAACGGCCGGCTCCTTGATCCCTCCCATGATGCTTAAAAAAGACCTAACATATAGAACATCCTGGTTGAATTCGTTGTCCAGCATAAAGAGAATCAGTGTTTCGCATTCCAGTATCCCAATGCATCTGTTTAAAAGAACGGAGAACATCTCTTCCGGCTGTTCCTGCTGAATGATCACCTGGTCTATTTCATTCAAAACCTGCGCGGTTCTTATCTGATTTCTCTGATCGTTCAGGAGCTGCGCGTTTCGAAGAGATAGAAGAATCTGAGAGTTGAGTATTTCGAGAACGAGCAAATCCTCCTGGCTGAAAGATGAACCGCCATACTTGTTATTTACATTGATAACGCCGATAACCCGGTTTCCAATTTTCAGAGGCAGGCTGATGAATGATCCTGATTTATACTGGGTCTTGTCCTGGGGTGTTTTCAGGTGTTTGAATTGGTTGACATCGTTAGTAAGGATCGGTTGTCCCACTTTTGCGACGTAACCCGCGATACCTTCGCCGATCAGGATGGGAGGCCTTTTCAACGCCTCGGCAGGCAGTCCTTTTTGAGCCGCTATGATCAGCTTGCCCGCCACATTGTCCACAAGCATCAGAGAAACGCTGTCAACCATCAAAATAGATGATATCATCTCAACCATTTTTTGCAGCAGCAAATCATTGTAAACGGTTATCTGTTCCGGGAAAGTGGAAGCAAACTCTTCGAGCAGCTTGTCCGAACTCTCCGCAAGGGCTTCCAGAAAGGGAATTGCGTCTTTCTTTTCGGTGCTGATCTGGACGACAGGCCCTTTTTTCTCAGTAGATTCTTTCGCCCGTAAAATAATGTTGTGAAGTTCCTCAGTATTTATTGGCGTTCTCAATGACAAGAATCCCCCCGCGCTGACCAGTTTCCTTGCCGCTGATATATACTTGGGGCTGCTCAGAATAATTATCGGCTTCCCGGGATATAAGTTTTGTAAACTATAAAACCAGGATACATCATCCTTTTTCAAATCTACGTTATAAACGAGGACATCTGGAGCCGAAACCTTGCCGATCTCGTGTAAATCCTTGAGTTCGGCGAAATACAGGGCATTTATGCTCTTTTCATTGAGATATTGCTTAGTGAGCTCTGCATTGAAGTTAACAAAATCAATGAAAAAAACATTCATCTGACCTTGAACTTTTTTACTCTCAACCATCAGAATTTTTTCCCTTCGATAAAAATGGACATATTTATCCTTCCAAGTAATTATAACCGATAATTCTCATAATGGAAAAATATTTATATGCGCTTTTACCCATTACTGCGACCTCAACTTGACTCCAACCGGCGGCTTTCATATACTTTGACTGAGATAAATTTGAAAAATGGAGTTTGCAGGAGTATGCATAAAACTTTAAAAGAGACCGATCCTTTGGTGTATCAGGCGATCCAGGATGAAATTGAGAGACAACATAAAGGCCTCGAACTGATCGCATCCGAGAATTTTGTCAGCCGCGCAGTGCTGACAGCCGTCGGATCTGTTTTTACGAATAAATATGCCGAAGGTTATCCGCGTAAAAGATATTATGGAGGATGCGTTTTTGCCGATGTAGTGGAAGACGAAGCCAGAAACCGAATGAAGGAACTGTTCGGCGCGCAGCATGCGAACGTTCAACCGCACTCAGGCACCCAAGCGAACCAGGCGGTGTATTTTGCCGTTCTTAAGCCTGGAGATACTCTTCTCGGGATGAGCCTTTCGCACGGCGGCCATTTGAGCCACGGTCATCCTGTAAACTTCACGGGCAAGCTCTACAATATTGTTCAATACGGAGTCAAAAAAGATACCGAGCAGATAGATTATGACGAGATGGAGAAACTCGCAAAGGAACATCAACCGAAGCTGATCGTGTGCGGCGCAAGCGCATACGCAAGAACCATCCATTTCGACAGGATTCAGGAAATAGCGGCCAAGGTCGGAGCTCTCGTTCTTGCGGACATAGCGCATATTGCCGGACTCGTCGCAACCGGGCTTCATCCTTCTCCCGTCCCTCACAACGCATTCGTCTCGACAACAACTCATAAGACACTTCGGGGACCGAGAGGCGGGGCGGTTATGTGCAAGGAGGAATATGCAACGGATCTGGATAAAGCGGTCTTCCCTGGCGGCCAGGGCGGTCCACTCGTTCATGTAATCGCCGGCAAGGCCGTCTGCTTCAAGGAAGCCTCGACTCCCGAATTTAAGGATTACCAGAAACAAATAGTAAAAAACGCGTCGGCGTTGGCGGATACGATAGCCGGAAGAGGATTCAGGCTCGTCAGCGGCGGAACCGACAACCATTTGATGCTGGTTGATGTATTTTCAAGAGGGATCACCGGCAAAGATGCCGAAAAAGCGCTCGGAAAGGCGGACATTACCGTCAACAAAAATACGATTCCCTTCGACACTCAGAGCCCATTCGTCGCGAGCGGTATCAGGATCGGCACGCCGGCAGTTACGACGAGAGGAATGAAAGAGCCTGAGATGAAAACCATCGGGAACCTGATCTGCGATATCCTTGAAAACATCAATGACGAAAATAAAATTGCGGCCGTGAAAGAAGGCGTTACAGACCTGACTGCAAAATTTCCTTTGTATCAGGATATCAAGGACATGTGGAAATAGCCGGAAGAGTTCTTTTATCCTGAGCGTCATACGGAACAGGAAAGAAAAAACATAGAAAATAGCGCTGCTCTTCAGAAAAAATCTCAGTTTAAGAAAGGTTAAGCAGATGAAGAAAATGTATGAAATCTTCGGAGTATCTCCGTTCATCCCGATCATGGAGCACATGAAGAAAGTCAAGGAATGTGTGGATTTCCTGCCTTCTTTCTTCAACAAATATCTTGAGAAAGATTATGAAGGAGCAAAGGCAATATTTAAGGATATATGCAAAAGAGAGCATGAAGCGGATGAAATCAAGAAAGACATCAGGGATAGGCTGCCGAAAAATTTCATGCTGCCTGTCGCCCGCCCGGACATTCTCAACTATTTGAAGCAGCAGGACAATATCGCCGATGCCGCCGAGGACAGCGGCGCATTATGCATGCTTAAAAACCTTTCGCTCCCAAAGGAGCTTCATCAACTGTTGAAGGACCTACTGGACAAGAATATTAGGACCGTGGAAAAAACTGCAGAGATATCAGCTTCTTTGGGTGATTTGACCAAATCGGGTTTCAATAAAAAAATGTCCGGCTATGTGCACGAGTTGATCAAGGAAGTGGAGTTCATGGAATGGGAATGCGACAAACTCCAGATGTGTTTCTTCAAGAAGCTCTTCCAGATCGAAAAGGAAATGGACCCGATATCTGTCATTCTCTGGTTCGATATAGTCCATGAGATCACGGACCTCTCGAACGCTTCTGAAAACGTCGGCGAACAAATGCGAATGATGCTTGCAAAAAGATGATTTTTTCGCATTGAATAATTAGGGAACATCAAACTATCGGGGGGTTGATGGAAGTCTCAACTATTTTTCTGCTGGCGACGATAGCCGTCGCTTTTTATTCCTCGTTCATGGGCGGAGCCAACGATCTCGCAAATTCCATGGGCACATCCGTCGGTTCAGGGGTTTTGACCCATAAAAAAGCGGTGATCGTAGCGGCGATTACGACATTTACAGGAGCAATCCTTGTAGGGCAATATGTGACGGCGACTATAGGGAAGGGAATCGTTGACCCTTCCCATTTCCTCGACAGCAAAGAGCATTTCGTCTACGGGATGTTCGCCGCGATCTTCGGAAGCGGATTGTTTCTCAACCTCGCAAATTATTTCGGACTACCCGTTTCCACGACACATTCGATAGTCGGGGCTGTTGCTGGTTTCGGAATCGTTGCCCAAGGAGCCAGTTGCATAAATTGGAAAAACATTCTGAAGATCGCCGGTTCATGGGTGACATCGCCTCTATTAGGTGGAATATTAGGATTTATTATCTTCGTATTTATAAGAAAAAATATACTCGAGTCAAAAAAACCAAAGAAAGCAGCCCAATTCGTTTTGCCTGTTTCCATAGTTTTCGTAATGACAACCATTATCCTTTCCTTCCTGCACACCGGTTTGAAGAATATACATTTTCAGATTTCATTTCTTGCATCATCTCTGATAGCGTTGGCTTTCAGCGCTTTTCTTGGTCTGTACATCGGTTGGAGGATTCATATTCAGATTAAGAAGAAAAAGAGTGAATATGATATAATAGATAAAGCCTTCAGAAATCTGCAGGTGGTTTCTGCCAGTTTCGTTGCATTCGCCTACGGCGCAAACGATGTAGGAAACGGCGTAGGTCCATTGGTTGCTATAGTGAAGATAACAGGAAAAAATTATAACCCATCAGATAACCATATCCCTTTTTGGATCATCCTTCTCGGCGCGGTAGGAATTGTAACGGGTCTTGCTGTATTTGGAGCCCGCGTCCTGGAGACTGTCGGAAAGAAGATCACCGAGATAACCCCGTTGCGCGGCTTCAGCGCAGAGTTCAGCGCAGCCACGACTGTACTACTCGCCTCAAGGATGGGGATGCCTATCTCCACTACTCACACTCTTGTAGGAGCGGTCATCGGCGTCGGCCTCGCCAGAGGAATGGAGGCTCTGGACCTCGGATTGGTCAGGAAAATAATATATTCATGGCTGCTCACGATTCCGGCGTCTGTGGTTTTCTCCGCAATCATATATTATCTATTGATAAAGATTTTTTAACTCCTCCGGCATCATGGTGATGATGAGGATTACAAAATGACGATTTTATTCCGGATCAACGAAAAAACACTCGAATTAGTCGAAGGGGATATCACGTTTCAAACCACCGATGCGATTGCAAACGCGGCAAATTCGGGCTTGATGGGTGGAGGCGGTGTGGACGGAGCAATCCATCGGGCTGGAGGTCCGGCAATAATGGAACAATGCCGGAAAATCGGAGGATGCCCGCCCGGGGAAGCTGTGATCACCACGGGAGGCAACCTTGCGGCGAAATTCGTCATTCACACAGTGGGCCCCATCTGGCACGGCGGAACGAAAGGGGAACCGGAAATCCTTAGGAGCGCTTATAACAACTCCCTCGATCTCGCTGAAAAAAACGGACTTAAAAGCATAGCATTCCCATCCATAAGCACCGGCGTTTACGGATATCCTATTTCTAAAGCCTCCGAGATCGCCCTTAGCATTGTTATAAAACACCTTGCAGGACCTTCGAGTCTTGAATTGGTCCGGTTTGTGCTCTTGGGTAACGATAACTATGATGCATACGTAAAGACTCTCAATAAAATTCGGAGCTGAATTCCATGCCTTTGATCATTTTCATAGTTTACATTTTTCTTTCTGCTTCGGGAAACGCGCCGAAATATTTTATCCCTTTAGTAAGAACCAAGTAATCATTTGAAACAAGTCTTTTTTCCTGATAGTATGACCGGGAATTGAAAGAGGAAGTGTAGCATGAAAAGAGGATTTTGGTTTATTGCAATAGCACTCGTTTTGCTGGCAACGATCTCATGTGAAGATTCGTCGAACCCGCTGCCGACCCTGGAATCATTATCGCAGTCATCAAGGGTTATAGGTATGCCTTCATTCATCTTGACCGTAAAAGGATTGAATTTTGTAAAAGGCTCGGAAATAGTTTTCAACGGCATTACAAAAAATACAGATTACAAGGGTAGCAAGGAGCTCAGCGCCGAAATTACGATGGATGAAATCGATGAAGCCTTCGCCCTGTCAACAACAGGATTGTCCACTGCCACCGAAGTTTCTGTCCCCGTCTATGTAAAAAATCCTCTCCCCGGTGGAGGCAAATCAGAAGCTCTTCAATTTACAATCAGAGACAAATTTACGTTTCAGAATCCTATAAAAATCTCCGATCTGAAATTGACCGTTTTTGAGGTAAAGGCTTATTACGATAAATATGAAACCCTTCATTGCGCATGGCAGATCAAGGATGCTGAGTCGCTCTGGCTTGCCTATACTCAGACAAGATCCAAAGGAGAGCAATTTGGCTCGATCCAATACTTGGAGACTCTAACCCTGGATGAAAGCGTCGGAAATAAGATAGAGCTTATATCGGGAGAGAATAAAAACACCTACGCTTTCTGGGACTATGTAATCAGTAACACAGACGGCACCAAATATAAATTGATGGGGGAGTATTCTGGTGATAACGGATCTACCTTCGGAGACCCCGTTTTCCCGGCCGACACTACTGATAAAATAGAGGATTATGCGATCGGCGCGTACGGCGCCGGCAATATCTTCTGCGCATGGATCAATATCAACACCGATAACATAGGTACAGTCCTTTTCTCGAGAAGCGTCGAAAGCGGGGCAAACTTTTCTTCTGTAAAGCAGTTGAATCTGACCAGCGCCCATTCGGGAATCGGGATGGTTGTTGGTGACAACGGCGTCCTCTATGTTTCATGGATCGCTTCTGAGCTCGTTACAGGAAAGGATGCGATATACTATACATATTCAAGCGACTTTGGATTAAACTTCGCAGAGCAAAAACAGATCGCTGTAGCCTCCTCTCCCAATGAAAAATTCCACAAGATCTTCTCATCAACCGGGTATGACGGCAGAATTTACAAAGCGTGGTGGCAGACGGATACAGCAGACCCAAGCCGATTTGTTGCCAGGATCGCTGTAGGTAGCGAGGATTGTTCTTGTTTCAAACTTGCGACAATCGCCGAATTTGCGGCGCTCGATATCGATAACCTGCCTGACATTCAATTGGCGATAGATAAGATTAATAACATCTACAGCGTCATCGTGACTGCCGATAATAAGATACATATATATAGAAGCGCTGATGGATGCACAAGCTTCCAGGAGATCGCCGATCCGCAGAATTGGGGCGCAACGGGACCAGCATCATTCACGCTCAATGAAAACGGCGGATTTTTCTTCCTGTGCCCGTTGAATGTCGAATATACGGAAGTGGACGATAGCGGAGAGACGGTTACAAAAACCGCAATCGAAGCTTTCCTGATCAGGAGCAACGAATAAAACTGAATCCTTTCCGGCCAAATTTTCGTTTTGGTTCGAAGGCGGTATGCGCTATTCGAATGCATGCGGGAATTCCCAGGTTGGAATCTAAAGGCAGCCGAGCAGTTAAAATCATTATAAATTTCAAGTCAAAGCGGACGAAGAATAAAAATTCTCTTATCGTTTTTAAATAAACCGGCGAAGAATACAAAATCTTTATTAGCTTAATGGATCGCGGATGCGTTGTTCAAAACCCGGTTTTTATCAGCCCTGTCTTGGGATCGAGCTCCGAGCCCAACACGGAATGCGGGATAAAATAAATAATGATCATCAGGGCGGCTGCAGCGACAACCCAATATTTGCTCTTTTTTTTCAGACAGAACGCGGCTATCCAGAAGATGATGGATAACAGCGTCTTATTGTCCGTCAAGTCGAATCCGAACGGAACACCTGTCCAGAACTTGCCAAAAGCATAATTTTGTATGATGGGACCGAAAACAAGTCCGCCGAGAATTACGATGATCAATGTCGCTATCACCATCCAGCTGTAATCGCCGTCTTTCCTCAACGCTTCCATACCGGTTCTGGCGCCGAACAGAATGGCGAGGAACATCAATACAATATGCGGTATCATATAAATAGCGGGAACATCTCCCCTGAAACGGGCGACTGCTGCTCTCCCGTTATTGAGAAAATGCTCTTCACCGTTCACAATTATTTTTACTAAATACTCCACCTTCCCGGCAGGCGGCAAGCCCTGTATCCAGCCGCTAAATTCGCTTCCCAATCGGTATAACGGGACGGGATAAGTGGCGGTGGAGAGATACTGTATCCAGCCGCTAAATTCGCTTCCCAATCGGTTCATTTTAACTTCAGACCATTTTTCGCCGGATTTATAAACCCTGAACATAATGAAAGCATTTTCTGATGTTCCATTAAAGATAACCTTTACCTGCAAAGATTTATCGGCAAGAGAGCTTCTGTTAAATTCATATTGAACGGAAGTCTCTCCAAATTTTTCTATTTTCTTTATCGGATATGAGGGACCCGTTCTCCTTTGATATATGCTTACGAAAAGCATCAGAAGAATTGACAGCGTCCACAGCACAAGGGAAAACCCTTTTCTTTTCACAATTACCTTCCTCCCGGATTAAAATAACAATCAGTATCTTTATTTCGTTAAATCTGGTTAATTTCAAAAACAGAATGAACACTATACTGTAAGTTTATTTATTATCCAGATAATTCAATTTTATCTGCTCGCCCAATTCAAGAATTTTTACTTTTTCCTTAAGACTGTATTTTTTTATAATCTCCCGAAGATATCTCGCCGGTTCTTCCAGCGGCAGTTCAAGGGATCCGACATTCTTGAAAGTTTTATAGTGAATCGGTATCGCAAGTTTCGCGCCGAGCACGCGGATCGCATCCGGGAAATTGCCAGGTCCCATATGTATGGTCTTGAGCATCCTGTCAACCCGAGGATTTCCATTCCTGGAACGATAGTGGCTTATTGGCAACAAGGCGACATCTATGTCGAATTTTTTCCCTATCTCATTGAATACATCGAAGAATGCCGTATCGCCTGCAAAATATATCGTCTTCGACCCCTCGATAACATAACCTGAAATCCTTGCGCCCCCATGCCTGCCGGGAACCGCTGTAATTCTGACCCCCTTGATCTCCACGCTTTTCCACCATCCGAGTTCCCTCACATCCATAAATCCAATATTCCTGACTTTATATCCTATACCTTTGGAGATGATCACCGGCGTATCTTTCGGAAACCTCTCGAGAGTGGCTTTGTCCAGATGGTCGTAATGTTCGTGGGAAATACAGATCAGGTCAATCGGCGGGAGATTTTCGAATTTCACCGCCGGTTCATAATACCTTTTTGCAAAAAGAAGAATGAAATCGCTGTACATAGGGTCCGTGATTATATTTACGTCGTCGAGGTGCAATAACAGCGTGGAATGACCGATCCATGTGATCGAACTCTCTCCGCGGGGAAAACGCAAATCTCTTTCCGGGACTCTTTCTATTCGATGCCATATGCTGATATTTGCTAAAAATACAGCGAAAAGAATCAGAAAAACAACTCCGAGCGCAATCACCATTTTTTTTGCCAACTTCATAAAATTAAGTCTAATCAAGCTAACGCTGCCTCTCGATTATTATAAAAGTCCGCCGGTGATTAATAAATACTGAAAAATAAGCCCCCTAATTCCTATCCGAACGCCCCTCATTCGAGTTCCTCTGTGTAGGAGATCAGTCTTCCTGCAATCTCTTTCGCCGCCTGTGCTTTATCAACTCCCCGCTCTGCTGCCAGAGTATGCCGCCGACTATAAACACCAAGCCGGCTACGGAAGAAAGCAGAATCTCCTCGCCCACGAGAAAATGTATGAAAATGAAAGATAGAAACGGAGACAGATATATAAGGATGCTCACGTGAGCGGTCGTCGGAGCCAGCTTCATCGCTTTCAACCAGAGGACAAACGTGATTCCCATCTCGAAAAAACCTATGTAAGCGGCCCCCAATATCCCCTCGATCGGCGGAAACCTCAGATCATAATTAATAACCCAAAAAAGCGTTATAAAAAAGAGACCGAAAGAAAAGTTCAGGAAAAGCTTTATCACAGGTTCCCGCTTATCCCGGGCATTGAATATCCAGTATAAAGACCAGATCAAGGAACTTGCGACAGCCAGAAAGACGCCTAAAGGTTCCTTGAATCTCATATTCGAAACGTTCCCCTCTGTGGCTATAATGATCACTCCGATAAAGCTGACAAAGACCGCTGCAATGCTCTTCAATTGGACTTTTTGTTTGAGAAGAGGGATGGAAAGCAAGGCGATCACAATGCCCCACGTGAAGTTCAGCGGCTGAGCCAGTTGTGCCGGAAGAAGCGAGTAAACCTTGAACAGAATCAGGTAGTAAAAAAACGGATTGATAAAGCCGAGTATGGCGGATGCCCGGATGTCTTGCAAGGAAACCCGTCGAATCTCTCCAAGCCTGCCCTGAGCGGCAAGGATTATCAGTAAAATCAGGAATGAAAAAAATGAGGAATAAAACAGCATTTCGACGAAATTGAGACTGCGCAGAGTGAGCTTGAATGCGCTTGCTACGGTTGACCAGAAAAAGACGGCGATCAGACCGTAGAAATACGGATTCTCTTTAAGTGGTGTAGCTTTAGACAAAAGACTGATTCTTCCTTTATTAATTCTTATACCAATCCAGAGGCCCTTTTTCAAACCTGGTTTTCAACCTGTCGAGGACATAACCCCATGCGTGATCGAAGTAGGCATATACTTCGTCCCAATCTTTTCCGTTGCCGAATCCGAGATGATGAAGGGTGGCTTTTGTTTTACTTTCGCCAACGTCGTCGAACAATAACACAATCCAGGTTTGAGTCTGATATTTTGTTCGTAATTCCTTGAATTTAGGCGGGATTCCCCATTCGAACGAAAGCATTTTCATCGGGAGGTAGCTCAGGACCCGGCACCCATCACCGCCCCTCTGTCCTTCCGGCGCCCCGTCTATTAAATAAAGATCATATGGTCCGCCTTTTTCGATTTTGATATTACCGTTCGGCGTAAAAAATTCACCCATTCCCTTCATGGTTGTCCATGCATCCCACGCTTCTTTCAGAGACGCCCTGATGATGACGGATTTCTCCAATATCCTTTCCTGCGAAAATCCGAAAGAAAGAAAAACGAGATTGAAAAGAATACAAAAGATAAGTATCAATTTCTGCGAGGCTATTCTTTTCGTAACGAATACAGTCATCTTTCACCTCAATGCGGTTTAGTAAAAGTTATATTAAACGCTGGAAAAAAGAAATACCTTTCAGATATTTCTTTAGAGAGACCCCTGGATCCAATTTCTATAAATATTTGATCAATTGTTTGAAATGCATAATTTAATAAAAGATATTATAATAAGGAAAACAAACTTAAGGAAAAGGGATTGATATGCAAAAAAATTTAAAGAGTGTAATTGCCGTCGTTTTCCTGTCCATTCTTTTCGTTCAAGCCTTGCCTTCCGAGGTCAACCAAAGGGAACCAATAAAAATAAATCATGAGATTCTCGGTGAGGGTCTGCCTATCATTATGCTTCACGATTTCGGCGCCGACAGCAATCAGATGAAGGGCTGCATGGAACCGCTCTTTAAAAACCGGTCCGGTTGGAAAAGGGTCTATATTGACCTCCCCGGGATGGGCAAAACCGAGGCAAAAAACTGGGCAAACAACACTGACAGGATTAATGAGATTGTTTCCTCCCTGATAGATACCAGGTTTATAAACAGCAAGATTGTGCTCGTCGGGCATTCATACGGAGCTTATTTAACGCGGGCCATCGCGCAGGAAAAAGGGGGTATTGTCGAGGGGATTCTAATGATAGCGCCCCTCACCGTCCCTGAAACCGAAAAAAGAAAGCTGCCTAAATATCAAATATTGGAAAAAGATCCTAATTTGATTACAAAACTTAATCCTGAAGATGCAAAGTTGTTTCAGACCCAGGTTGTTATTCAAAACGAAAAGACATGGCAAAGGTTCAAAGATGACATCCTCCCCGGAATCAAGGCGGCGAATGCGGAATACCTGATGAAGCTCAGAGGACTGGGTTTTGCCTTTTCATATGATCTTAATAATGTAAGAATGTTTTTCCAGAAACCTTCATTGATAATCACCGGAAGGCAGGATCATATTGTAGGCTGTCTTGATGCGCTTGAACTTCTCGATTTTTTTCCAAAAGCCGATTTTGTCCTCCTGGATTCCGCCGGGCATAATTTGCAGTTCGAGCAGGAAGAAGCGTTCAATTTTCTTGTAAACCGCTGGCTGGATAGAATTGAAAAGAACCTTAAAACCGAATATTTTCTAAATGTCCCGGCTGTTGAATGCATCATTGATATCAATAAAGCCGAAGAATAGCCCGAAACCCAATCGGGATACCATCAATAATCCTGAAGATCAATGGGAATGAGCGGGAGTTACCTCATCGCCAAGAAGATATTAAATGCATATTAAAACCTTTGAAAAACCTAACTCTTGTCATTTTGACGCATACATCGAAGGGATACAAAGGAAAAATCTGACAGATCTTCACAAGTTTCCCTTCGTAGGTTTTCTTCAGAATGTCTATGTTAAAGTAAGTCAAGGGATATAATTCTCCTTTGCCAATATTTTGTTCCATTGGCTTATGTCCTCCTCTCGTGTTTTTACCCGGGATCGTCATCGAAGCCAAATTGCCTTTTCTTTTCCTGCTTTATCGGTCTTTCTTTATTTTTT
>Ga0315293_10000051_pt1 | contig 88021 bp, 93 predicted proteins | sample YL17G13_20_MG_FD_203071 | JGI IMG/M metagenome (GOLD analysis project Ga0315293, IMG submission 203071) | Sediment microbial communities from Yellowstone Lake, YNP, Wyoming, USA - YL17G13_20 | ecosystem: Environmental > Aquatic > Freshwater > Lake > Sediment | place: USA: Wyoming | collected...
ACCGCTCTTTTGAAAGAAATGGCACTAATTAACACTCAAACAGCGTTCCAATACTTTTCCTTTCTTCCCTTAAGAGAAATACCAATATCAGAAAAATTAACTTGACTTTAAACGGGGTATCTTTGAATAATCATCCGTTAGAAATTTGTGCAGAATGCTCTGAATCTACAACATCAGATTACATGACAACTTTACGATTTCACAAAAAGCCGGACCGCTTGCCGAAAAGTTCCGCTGAATTATTTTGTCTCCGCTCCTGCTTTGGCGACATTCAGTTCGCCTTCCGGATATACTGCAGCTCTTTCGATCTTCTCATTCGATGGGATAAGGCTCTGCCATGTCATATTGAAGGGGTCATTGGTAAAACTTGAACCGTCTATCACGCCGGAGAAGGAATGACAGTCATCTGTATAATTTCCGATTGTGGTGTAGCTGTGAAAACCGGTTGCTGTCCAGGTCAGGTTTAAAATATTATTAGATGTATCCAGAGTGCCTGAACCTGAAAAATAAACACCGGGAAGATGGTCCCAGACGCCTGTGCCGGTGACGTTCGTCGGATCAGTATAGGTTTGCGAAATCATCATTGTGACGCCGAAAGAATTCTGGGGCTTGCGATCAGTAATCGTAGTGGCCGTTCCGCGCCACTGTCCGTCAATGGAGCCTATTGCCAGGGTCTTCGAGAAGGTCGCGGTCTCATCGGAATCGTCCGTAACCGTCAGCGAGGCGATGAACGATCCCTGTACGAGATATGTATGATTAATGGTTTTTCCTGCACCGGTCTGATTATCTCCGAAAATCCAGTAGTATGACGAGATTTCACCGTCCGGGTCCTGTGAATTGCCCGCATCGAAAGCAATTGAAAGAGGATAACATCCTGCTGTTTTGCTTACTGTGAAAGAAGCCACAGGTTTTTCATTACCGCAAGCGTATAGAAATAATAGTAGTAAAATAAGTAATGCCAGGTTCCGTTTCATCTGATAATCCTCCATTTTAATAAGAGCATTATATTCTATGATGTTAAAACAGTCAAAATCCTCATCAAAATCAAAAAAGGGCGGATACAATCCGCCCAAGATATAAAGATGAAATTTCTGTTCTATTTATCCGTCAGTATATCTTTCAAGTTCTTGCCCTCGAATGGAGCGTCCGACGGTTTCTCGACTGCCAGCTTTTGCGTTAGAGGAGAATTCCAAGTCATATTAAAGGTGTCGTTTGTAAAACCTGAGCCGTTAATCAGGCCGCTGAAGCTCCTGCAATTGTCTGTGAACGTTCCGGAGATTCGATATGGATAATAACCTGTCAAATACCAATCCATAACGAGAGCATTTGTCTGAGTATTTATCGCGCCATACCCTTCCCATATGCCGGAAATTCCTTGCATTTGGGAAAGCCCGACAATGACAGTCGGATCGCTCGTTGCCTGCGCTAAGGCAACAGCACAAGTGGCAGAATAACCACCGCTGTTGGAGAGTGTCCAGGAGATAGTGGCTGTCCAGACCCCGTCGAGAGAGCTGACTGTGATGGTTCGTGAAGCCGTGCTGGTGGCGCCTCCGTCATCAGTTATGGTCAAAGTCGCAATGTAGCTGCCTGGGGTATTATAGGTATGGTTGATACTGACTCCGGTTCCGGTCGTGCTGTCGCCGAAATTCCAGGAATAGGAAGAGATGCTTCCGTCCGGGTCCGCAGAACCGGATGCGTTGAAGGCCACCGTGAGCGGATAACAACCGGCGGTTTTACTGGCAGTGAAAGACGCCACCGGATTGTCGTTGCCGCATCCGTAGAACAATGCGGCGACAACGACGAGAGACATGAATAAAAATGATTGTTTTTTCATTTTAACCTCCTGTTAAAATATAACCTCTATTAATATAAGCTTATGCAAGTGTAATGTCAATATTCATTTTTACCTCCTGTTTTAATTAACTCTTGCCATCTTCATCAAAATATCTTCAGCAAAAGTAATCTTATTCCGTGGCTGGGACATATAGAGCCTTGTATATTTGTTTTATTATAAAAAAAACCGATATTAAATTATTTTTAACAGGTTTTGCTTGATTCGAGAACATTAATAGGGATTTGCTATTCGCTTGACCGGATGCGTAAGCTGCATTAAATTGATGGATGGATCAGTGCTTAAGGAGTAGCTATGACAGTTGAAAGGCTAAACAAATCACTGCTTGCAGAGTTGAAAAACCTGAAAGATGAAGGGCGCAGCAAAGCCCCGGAAAGAATCATTGAAGAAGTGATCCACCCCAAAGGAAGCAAAGGGTACCGATACCGCCTTAGGGGATTTGCTGGTGAGTATATGCGGATGAACTCCAACAGCTACCTGGGCCTGTCAAACGACCAGAGGCTTGTGGAGGCTTCCGATAAGGCTTGCAAGGAAATGGGCGTCGGACCCGGCGCAGTCCGTTTCATTGACGGAACTTTCAATTATCATGCCGACCTTGAGGCGAAGATCGCAGATTTCACAGGCAAACCGGCGGCAAGGATATTCAATTCCGCTTATACTGCGAACCTCGGCCTCGCTCTTACCCTGACCACCAGGAACACCTATTGGATCGGGGATCAATTGAACCACAACAGCATCATCCGGGCGCTCCGAATCTCGGCTGTTGACCGCGATCATAAGGATATTTATATACATAACAGCATGGATGACCTCAAACGCAGAATGGAAATTATTCCAAATTGGATAACGCGTGTGATCATCATCTTCGACGGGATTTTCAGCATGCGCGGCGATTATACGCCTCTGGATAAGGTTGTGAAGATCGCTGAGGAATACACCGACAAATATCCCGACGGGGTTATAACCGTCATTGACGATTCCCACGGCGTGGGAGCATACGGAGCGACCGGGCGCGGAACGCCGGAGTTTACGAAAGCTGACGCGGATATCATCGTCGGAACCTTCGGCAAGGCATTCGGCTGTAACGGCGGCTACATCGCCGCGAGCAATGAAATCGTCCAGGCGATTAGCCAGATGTGCGATACATACATCTATACGAATCCGCTTTCCTGCGGGGATTGCGCCGCGGCGATGAAAGCGATTGAAGTAGTGGATTCCCCGGAAGGGATCGAACTTCTTGAAAAGCTTAAAAACAATACCGAGCATTTCAGAAATGGGATCATACAGATGGGATTGGAAACCATCCAGGGTGTACATCCGATAGTGCCCATCCTCGTAAGGAGTACCAACAAGGTTCATCAGATGGTCCAAAAACTATTCGAATATGAAATCCTCGTAGTGGGTTTGACTTATCCCGTTGTACCAAGCGGCGATGAGACTATAAGAGCGCAGATAAGCGCCGCTCATACGGAGGCGGATATTGACTACGCAATAGACTGTTTTGCAAAAGCCGCAAAGCAATAATCGCTCGAAGGTTTTTCCTGAGATGCGAATAGTACCCGAAACAATTCGCACAGTCATGCATGTTGAGACCTGATTATTTCATTATTGCAACGCCAAGCATTATGCTGAGATGTAGCTGTTGCTTCTTCTGAGTTCTGATCCGATTTATGACAAGAAGATTGGCAACCTGTTACTGCTAATGGCACGTGTCGAGATACCCTTTGCGAGCATCCTGGCTATGGCAAGTTGGACAGTCCGTTTCGAGCGGATACATTTTTTCGTACGGCTTGGGATAGAACTCCACATTGCCCTGTAAACTGTCAAAAAATCACCCCGGATCATCTTTCACAAACATAAATCCCCGCCCCCCAACACGATTTTTCCATCACGTGAAAATCCGGGGATAAAAAGCCTTCCCTTTCTGCCGATTACCACAACGGAAACCGGTTTCCGATTATTATATTAATCAAAAGATAAGGAATTTTCATTTTGCCTCTTCGTAATTTCAAACGGAGAGTAAGAATATGTTAATAACATTTTTTACAAATGATTGATAATATGTTAAAATTAATAATTATAGATGGTCAATCAATAAAAGATACAATGATATGATCCGGAATTTTTCAGCGCTGATTTCACATTATTAATTTCCCCTGGCAATTATCCGATATTTGGACTCTGAACAGGAGCGAAGATGTTTAAAGAATATGATCCGTTGACAGATAAAACATTGCAAATACTCAGTGAAGAGGGAGAGATCGTCAACGAAAAATGGAAGCCCAATCTTTCCGACGAAAGGGCGCTCGAAGGTTTCAAAAATATGCTCTTTGCCCGCGAGATGGATTTAATGATGCTTTCCTACCAAAGGCAGGGGAGGATGTTCACATTTCCGCCGAATATGGGGCAGGAAGCGGTAAGCATCGGCGTCTCGCTTGCGATGCGCAAGGACGATTGGCTCGTCCCGGCCTTCCGCGAACTGGGGGCATGGATTATGAAAGGAGCCGGCCTCAAGGATATATTTCTCTACTGGCGAGGGGATGAGGATGGGGCGATGTGGCGGGGAGCGGAGAATTTCCTTCCGAGCACCGTCCCGATCTCTTCTCAGCTTCCCCATGCGGTCGGCCTGGCTTACGCGATAAAATATAGGAAGGAAGATAAGGCCGTTTTCGTATTCTTCGGCGACGGCGGCACATCCGAAGGGGATTTTCATGAAGCTCTCAATTTTGCGGGTGTCTGGAAGGCACCGGTGATATTCATCAATCAAAATAATCAGTATGCAATCTCGGTTCCGGTTCATAAGCAGACCGCCTCGAAAAACCTTGCAATAAAGTCTTATGCTTATGGTATCAGGGGGATCAAGGTGGACGGAAACGATCTCTTCGCGGTTTATGCCGCCGCAAGCAAAGCGGCGGAGCTTGCCCGCAAAGGAGAGGGTCCGACGCTGATCGAATGCTTCACATATCGGAGGGGTTCCCACACGACATCAGACGACCCTTCGCTCTATCGTAAAAAAGAAGAGGAAGAACTCTGGGCAAAGAAGGACCCGATAGACCGCCTCAGGAAATATCTCGCAAAGTGGAAGTTTTGGTCCGAAAGCGAAGAAAAAAAGTTTGTCGGGCAGGCGCGCAAAAAAATTGATGCGGCTTTTCTTGAGGCCGAAAATTACCGGCTATATCCTCTGGAGAATGTCTTTAAATATCAATACTCGGAAGTTCCTGAAGATTTGAAGAAGCAACAATTAAGATATGAAAGGTTCCTGAAATGGACGCAAGACCGGAAATGAAGGTTATGACGATCGTGGATGCACTGAACAGCGCGATGGATGTGAAGCTTGCGGATGACCCGAACGTCGTGATCTATGGCGAGGATGTCGGTCTGGAAGGAGGGGTCTTCCGCGTTACAACAGGATTGCAGAAGAAATACGGAGAGGAGCGGGTTTTCGACACCCCTCTTGCGGAATCCGGGATCGTCGGCACAGCAGTGGGAATGGCGGCGGCCGGACTGAGGCCAGTGGTGGAAATTCAGTTCGACGGCTTCATCTATCCCGCTTTCAACCAAATAGTCGCCCATGTGGCGAGGATGAGGGCGAGGTCCAGAGGCAGGTACTTTCTCCCGATGGTGATCAGGGCGCCATATGGCGGTGGAATAAAGGCGATAGAGATGCACTCGGAGAGCATGGAAGCGCTGTTCGCTCATATCCCCGGACTGAAGGTGGTTATCCCTTCAACACCTTACGACGCAAAAGGTCTGTTGATCTCGTCCATCGAAATAGACGACCCCGTGATTTTCTTCGAACCGAAGCGTTCCTATCGCTCGATCAAGCAGGAGGTGCCGCTCGGAAAATATGCGATACCTCTCGAAAAAGCCAAGGTGTCGAAGAGGGAAGCGATGTCACCGTCGTCACCTACGGGGCGATGGCAAGGGACGTTCAGAAAGCGCTGATACTGACGAAACAGGAAGGGATATCGGTCGAACTGATTGATCTTCGGACGATCTATCCGATGGACAAGGAAACGATAGCGAAATCGGTAAAGAAAACCGGCAGATTTATCGCGGTTACGGAAGGGCCTGAAACCGCAGGAATCGCATCAGAGCTCGTAACAGTCGTTACGGAAGAGGCGTTCTTGAGCCTCGAAGCCCCTCCCGTCAGGCTGGCCGGATTCGACACGATACCGCCTCTCGCGCAGGGCGAGCATTTTTATATGCACAGCCCGGAGAGAATTTTTTACGAGATTAAGAAGATAATGGATTTTTAGTTCATAAATGGGGTGCTGAAGTGCGTTACATTTTCAAATTCCCGGATATCGGCGAAGGAATCCACGAGGGGACAATCCTCGAATGGTGCACGGAAAAAGGGGAACGGATCAAGATGGGCGATCCCGTGGTAAAGATGGAGACGGACAAGGTTGTGGCGGACATCCCGTCGCCGAGAGACGGCGTCATCGCCGCCCGCTATGGAAAGATCGGGGATGTGATCCAGGTCGGCGAACCGCTGGTGGAGATCGAGATCGAAGGCGTTGCAGGGGAAGCTGCACAGGAGATCGCGAAAGAGAAGCCCAAGCCTCCGGCAAAAGAACCTCTCGAAGAAAAAGGGTTCGGTGTCGTTGGCACGCTTGAAGTGGCCGGCGATGCATCTTATCTGCCTGCCGGGATGGACGGGATCACGGATAAGGGCGCAGCCGCAGTTCCCGAAAAACCGGAGCGGCAGAGGAAGGCGCTCGCGACCCCCGTGGCGAGAGCGATGGCGAAAGACCTCGGGGTTGACATCAATAAAGTAACAGGAACCGGCCCCGGCGGCAGGGTGATGAAGGAAGATTTAAGAAAATACTACGACAATATCAGGGATGGCAAGGCGCCATCGGCCCCGCCTGTGGGTATCACCGGAGAATCCCCGGCTGTGAGGGTGGAAATTGTTCCCCTAACCCAGATCCGCAAGGCAATCGCAAAAAATATGATGCGCTCCAAGCAGAACGCCGTCCATATGACGCTATTCGAAGAGGTCGAAGTTTCCGAACTGATCCGCATCCGCGAAAAATTCAAGGAGAAGTTCACATCGCAGGGAGTGAAACTGACTTATCTTCCCTTTGTCCTAAAGGCTTTGGTGGCTTCTCTGAAAAAACACAGGACACTTAATTCCGAGCTCGATCTCGAAAACGGCAGAATGATCCTGAAGAATTACTACAACATCGGAATTGCAGTGGATGCCCCGGACGGACTGGTCGTTCCCGTCATCAGGAACGCCGACAGGCTCTCGATCCGCGATATCGCCATCGGTCTGCAGGAGATCGGGGCAAAGGCGCGTGACCGGAAGTTGACCCTGGACGATATGAAGGACGGAACGTTTTCCGTCACAAACTATGGCGCGCTCGGCGGAACATACGGAACCCCTGTTATCAATTATCCGCAGACGGCGATTCTCGGCGTAGGAAAGATTACGCAGAAGCCGGTCGTCAAAGACGGCCAGCTGGCGGTCGGAAATGTTCTTCCTCTTTCTCTGTCCGCCGATCACCGGATTGTGGACGGCGGGGAAGCGACAAGGTTCCTCATAGATTTAATAAGTTACCTGCAGGACCCGGTTTCGATTCTTCTGGAATAACGAATCCCTTTTTAATTTGGAGTCATCGCGATGAAATATGATGTCACAATTATCGGAGCCGGCCCCGGCGGTTATGTCGCCGCCATCCGGGCAGGCCAGACGGGACTGAAGACCGTCCTGATCGAGAAGGAGAACATCGGCGGGATGTGCCTCAACTGGGGCTGCATACCCACAAAGGCTCTCCTCGAAAGCGCGAAAAGGTTCTCGCAAGTAAAAGACGCGGACAAGTTCGGGATTGGAGGTATTGATAAAACGAAGCTCTTTTTCGACTGGAGCGCCGCACTGAAGAGGGCTGATAGGATCACAAGGAAGCTGACCAGGGGCGTGGAATTCCTATTGACCAAAAACGGCGTCGAAATCATCAAAGGAGACGCTGTTATCGAATCCCCAAAGACGGTTTCCGCGGGGAACCGGCTTTTGGAAGCTGAAAATATTATCATTGCCACAGGTTCGCGTCCTTCGCCGCTTCCGGAATCAATTCCCCCCGACAAGCGGCTTGAAATATATGACCTCCTGAAATTGAAAGACCTTTCGAAGAACATAGCGGTTTACGGGCAGGGACCGAACGCGGCCGAGATCGCCCAGATAGCCGCTCTTGCCGGAAGCGAAGTCTCGCTTTTTGTCCCTGTTGAAAAGCTTCTTCCAGGCGCGGAAGGGTTCCTCTCGGATTTCGCGGTGAAACAGCTGAATAAAGACGGTGTGAATATTCTTTTCAACGCGAAAATCTCCGGCTACACGAAAGGCTCTATCGTTATCGGAGGCGAGAAGATAAAGGCGGATTATATAGTGAACGCAAACCTGCGAGACGCCGTCCTGCCCGAAAGCAGGATCAAACTCGAGATAGAAAACGGCTTCCTTAAGGTTGACGAATATATGAAGACGAATGAACAGACCATATTCGCGGCAGGCGACGTGAATGGGATAAGCAATCTCGCCCATGCGGCATCGGCCCAGGGATTGCACATAATCAACTTCATTAACGGAGCGAAAGAACCGATGGATCATTCCAGGTATCCGATGAACATCTACACTTATCCTGAGATGGCGCAGATCGGCCTCACGGAAAAACAGCTCAAGGAAAAGGGAATCGAATACAAGGTAAGCGAATTCCCTCTCTCCGCGAACGCCAAAGCGATGATCGAGGATGAGATTGAGGGGCGGATCAGGCTTCTGTCCGAAACCAAATATGGAGAGGTTCTTGGGGTACAGATAATCGCGCCCCATGCGACCGATATGATCGCTGAGGCGGCGGTGCTGATATCAATGGAAGGAACGGTCTTCGATCTCGCAAATGTAATCCATGCGCATCCCACGGTTTCGGAGGTATTCCTTGAGGCGGGGATGGCCGGCGTTGACAAGCCGATTCATATCTGATCAGGTCGCTTTTCTTTGATTGACGGATAGTTATCTCCGATGGTTCAGGTAAGAGAATATTCATTATTAGACAGTGTGTTGATCGGCAATTTTTCATCCGATTATAATTATCTCGTGTGGATTCCCGAAGAAACCGCGGTTGTCATAGGCAGGGGAAACGACCCCGAAAAGTCGTTATTTATAGACAATATTATTAAGGACGGTTTGCCTGTCTATAAACGCCCATCGGGCGGCGAAGCCGTGATCATTTCGCAGAATACTCTTGTTATCTCGATCGCAGACAACAGGGGGCAGCAACTGAAATCCCGGGAGTATTTCCTTAAATACAATTCCGCAATAATAAAGGCGCTGGAATCGCTCAGAGTGAAAGGTCTGAGCCGCGCAGGGATTTCGGATATTGCCCTGAATGGCAAAAAAATCCTCGGTTGTTCCATTTACAGGAACAAGAGGCAGGTTTTTTATCACGCGGTTCTGAACGTCTGTGAAGCACCGGATGTATTTATGAAATACCTGCGCTATCCAAAAAAAACGCCGGACTACAGGTCCGGCAGAGATCATAAGAATTTTGTAACTTCGCTCAGTATGGAGGGATACGATCTTTCAATAGAGGAATTGAAAAGAACTATCATCCTCCAGATAGCCCTCCCGATTTGAAATATCCGTCGCTAAAAAGCAGCTGTCGGGTTTTTAACCCTTTTAACATGAATCACAGGTTGGAGTTTATACACCGGCGGATTGCTTCCAGTCTTATTCAGTGAAGCGTCCGGGTCCCAGGCAAGCACGACCTCGGTTACATCGCCGGAGACGACTTCAAACTGGACGGCTACATTAATTTTATCGCTCGGGATTTCAGCATCATACGTCCCGCTGCCTGTTGTCACCTTGGCTGTGTTCACATAGAACCTGATCTGGTTGTAGCTGCCTGCGGTGATCTCTGTGGATGAAATAAGGTTTTCCACGCTTTCTATCGCCATTAGGTCAAAGCTGCCGGAAGGAGTCATCAGGGTCACCCATCCCGAATCCTGGCCTGCCGATGTTTGGTGCACTTCCAGGCCGGTTAAAGTAACCACGATCTTGGTAACATCTTCATTGCCGGCAGACAAGGCTGGAGATAAATTGGCGCCGGAATCCGAAGTCATATACAAGTTGAGACCGATATCAGATCCGCCGCATCCCCAGAATAAACCGAGACATGAGAATGCGATTAAAAGAATTACTGTAACTTTTTTCACAGCTTCCTCCTTCAGAAGTTAGTTTTCCTCGAAATAATATTCCCCACTCAGCAGGTCCCCTCTTTACGGTTTCCTCATTATCAATATATGTCAGTCTGTTCTCAAATTCAACTCCCGCTTGGGCCCCCGCTTTCTCTCTTTAAAACAACATATCCGCTTCAATGATCTGTCAGGCGAATCCGAAACCTTTCATTATTGAATAAACAGGATTACTATCCGTTAATAACAATCGGGAGGTCGGATCAATGAGACGTAACACAGATATCCTTCATATAATTACTATAATTTTTCTATCCTCTGTTATCCTGCACGGAGCGGACAGGGTAACCGGAAAGATGTTCGCAACCCGTTCGGAAGTTATCGCCCGAAACGGGATGGTTGCGACGAGCCAGCCGCTTGCGACGCAGATCGGGATTGATATCCTGAAGAAGGGCGGCAGCGCGGTGGATGCCGCCATCGCTGTGGACGCCGCGCTCGGGTTGATGGAACCGACGGGAGCCGGAATAGGCGGCGATCTATTCGCGATTGTCTGGGACAGCAAGACGAAAAGACTTTACGGGCTGAACTCCAGTGGTCCTGCGCCGAAAGCGATTAACCTCGAATATTTCAAGCGAAATAACATAACGCGGATGCCGATGCGCGGCGTGCTCCCATGGACCGTGCCTGGTTGCGTGGACGGGTGGTTTGAACTGCATAAGAAATTCGGACGGCTTCCGATGACGGAAATCCTGTCGCCGGCTATCGGCTACGCCGAAAAAGGATTTCCCCTTTCTGAGCTGATCGCTTTCTACTGGGGGAGATCCGTGAATTTGTTTAAAGAATATGACAATTTTCAGAAGCTTTATGCTCCTGAGGGTAAAGCCTCGAAGAAGGGAGAGATATTCAGAAATCCCGAGCTCGCTGAAACTCTCAGGAAGATCGCCTTGAACGGCAGGGACGTTTTTTACAAGGGCGAGATAGCGAAGAAGCTTGCCGGTTACTCGAAAAAGGTTGGGGGATTCTTCAGTTATGACGATTTTGCGTCCTATTCCGCCGAGTGGGTGGAGCCGGTCAGCGTAAAATACCGGGGATATAATGTCTGGGAACTTCCGCCGAACGGTCAGGGACTCGCTGTGCTTCAGATGTTGAAGATGCTCGAACGATTCGACCTCAAGGCGATGGAGCATAATTCAGCCGATTACCTGCATACCTTGATAGAGATAAAAAAGATAGTGTATGAGGACAGGGCGAGATATTATGCCGACCCTCGCTTCGTGAAGATACCGATTGAAAAAATGATCTCGGACGAATACGCCGCTGAAAGATTGAAACTATTCAATCCATCGAGGGCAAACTTCGAGGTCAAGGCGGGTGATATAGTCCTTGAAAAAGGGGACACAGTTTATCTTACAATCGTTGATAAGGATATGAACGCCGTTTCATTCATTCAAAGCAACTACTCCGGTTTCGGATCGGCGATGGTGCCGGACGGGCTGGGTTTCTGCCTTCAGGACAGGGGCGCGCTGTTCAGTCTTGAAGAGGGACACCCGAACGTCATTGCCCCCGGGAAAAGACCTTTCCATACAATCATTCCGGGATTCGTCACGAAAGACGGCGAGCCGTTCTTTTCCTTCGGCGTGATGGGAGGCGGTATGCAGCCCCAGGGTCACGTCCAGGTGCTATGCAACATCATAGATTTCGGGATGAACGCGCAGGAGGCGGGCGATGCGCCGAGGTTCCAGCATGAAGGCTCCAGCGAACCCGAGGGCGGTATTATGAAAGATGGCGGCATTGTTTATCTCGAAAACGGGATATCAGCAGAGGTCATCCGTGATTTGCTCGCGAGAGGACACAAAATTTCGCCCCTCCGCGGAGGATTTGGCGGTTACCAGGGTATCCTTATTGATTTTAAACGCGGTGTTCTTTACGGCGCGAGCGAATCCCGCTCTGACGGCTGCGCCATCGGATACTGACCGGCTGAAATCTTCAATAAACGGAACTCTTAAGTATCCAATATTTTTATCTTTGTCATGCCGGACTTGCCTGTCCCGCACTTGATGTGAGAAACCTCATCCACTCCCCCCTACCCCCCTCTGTGAGGGGGGCGAAGGGGGGAGTTGTCTATCATTCTGATTGCAGAATCCTTCGGATTTACAGAATCCTTCGGATTTACAGAATCCTTCGGATTTACAGAATCCTTCGGATTTACAGAATCCTTCGGATTTACAGAATCCTTCGGATTTACAGAATCCTTCGGATTTCCGAGTCTCCAGTCGGGATGACACAACACCGGATTTTCAAGAGTCTCTAAACGGGAATCGGATAGAAGAAATCAATCCTTCATATCTTCAGCCGTTTCCATTACTTCATCGAACACACGCAAGATATTACCGCCGAGAATCTTTTTAATGTCTCTTTCACCGTAACCGCGTTCCAGCAGTTTGTAAGTAATAAGCGGATATTTTGACGCATCCTCAAGCCCCACCGGGTAACTGCTGGCGCCGTCGAAGTCCGAGCCGAGGCCGACATGATCGACTCCGGCTAACTTGACGGCGTAATCTATATGATCCATCAGTAAATCAATGGAAGGGGAAGGCGGAGCAAGTTTCTTGTATTCAGCCATCATTCGTTTCATTACTTCCTTTTCATTGTCCTTGAACTGTTCTCGTAATTGTTCGCGGATGGGCGCAAGCTGCTTTCTTATATCTTTTGATTTGAGCTCCAATTCTTTTGACAGGAATCCACCGAAGAAATTTATCTGGATCACACCGCCGTTGTCAGCGAGCGCCTTGATCATATCGTCAGACATATTCCTATTCGTGTCGCAGATGGATTTCACGCAGGAATGGCTTGCGATAACAGGCGCTTTTGAATATTTTATCACGTCCCAAAAAGCCTTGTCTGATATATGCGAGACGTCCACCATCATCCCGATACGGTTCATCTCTTTGACTACTTCTATCCCGAACGGGCTCAGGCCGTTCCATTTCGGTTCATCCGCCGTCGATGAATCGCAAACCTTGTTATTCTCATTGTGAGTCAAGGTAATATATCTGACGCCGAGCCGGTAAAAAGTTCTTAGCAGTCCAAGGCTGTCTTCAATGGGACTGCCGTTTTCCATTCCGATGAGAATTGCTCTTTTACCGGTCTCCTGGATCCTCTCGATATCCTCCGGTGTATAAGCGATCTCGGCGAGGTCATAGTATTTTTCAACCTGCGTATAGATCGTGTCTATCACATCCAGAGCAATTTTGGATGGATTCTTGTCGTCCATTGAATGAGGTGTATAGACGGCAAAAAAAGCCGCGTCAAGTCCGCCTTCCTTCATTTTTATAAGATCCACTTCGGAATCCTCGGACCTTGTTCCGATATCCAGTCCCCTTTCGTGCATCATCATCGGTGTATCCACATGGGTATCAACGACAATCGCCTCGTCGTGGATCCGCTTCGCTTTTTTCAATAAAGCAGTGTCAGGCATAGAATTTTCGGAGATCGTGCCTGCGAAAACAATGATAGACGCCAGGAGCGCCAACAGGATAGTATTTATTCTTTTAATCATTCTTTACCTCGTTACTTTGCATAATCATAATTACATCATAATCCGCATTCGGAAAAAAGAAACTTCAGCTGTGGAATTACGGCGTCTTTGTCATTATATGATTTTTTCCATCGGATTGAATAATCCGAAATGTAACTTATAATATTTGAAAAGCGTATAGATTGTTTAAGGAGGCAAATGACTATGGGTAAATTTTCATTGACATGGGGATTGATGAAGTCCTCATGGGAGCTTCTTAAGAAAGACAAAGAGATTCTCATTTTCCCATTCATTTCCGGGATATGCTGCATCCTGCTGATGCTTTCATTCGCTCTGCCGCTCATCAATAGCCCTGAGGTCAAAGCAGCAATCGAAGGAAAAGGGGAAATCAACCAGGGCAAGTATTACATTCTTATGTTCATATTCTATTTCCTGAACTATCTTATCATCATCTTCTTCAACACCGCAGTTGTCGCCGCCGCCCACAAAAGATTGAGCGGAGGAGATCCTACCGTGAAAGACGGATTCAACGGCGCGATGGCAATACTCCCGCTAATCATCGTTTGGTCTCTCGTGGCTGCTACCGTGGGGCTTGTGTTGCGAGCGATAGAAGAACGGTCGGATATGTTTGGCCGTATCGTGGCGGGCCTGCTGGGGCTTGCATGGTCTATTGTCTCTTTCCTTGTTATTCCGATCTTCGTCGTGGAAAAGAAGGGCCCCTTCGCGGCGCTCAAGGAATCCACTCTTATGATGAAAAACACCTGGGGCGAACAGCTGATCGGACGCTTCAGCTTCGGCCTTGTCTTCATGATACTGAGCATCCCTGCTTTTCTCTTGATCGCTCTGGGCGTAGCTTCGAGATCGCAGACTGCTCTCGTATTCCTCGTCGCTCTCGGTATCATCTACCTCATCATCCTCGCCCTTATTCAGTCGGCGTTGCAATCCATATTCCAGACGGTCGTTTACAAGTATTCCCGCGACAAGGAAGCTCCGGCCGGTTTCAGCGAACAGGATATCATGGGCGCTTTTGGCCCCAAGAAGGCCCGTCCCGCTTCCGGTTTTTTCGGGAGAAACTGATTGTAGATAATCTTATTATTTGATTCGGACGATGAATTCGGCTTTGGAAATTTATATATCAAACCGCCTTCGGGCGGTTTTTTTATTGGCTGAAGCGGAAAAATGCATCGTTTACGGCATCGCAACCGAGTATTGCGTAAAGATTGTTGTTATGGGATTATTGAAACGCGGGAAGAGAACCGCCGTCGTCACCGATGCGATTAAAGCAATTAATGAATATGCAGGCAGGACCGCGTTGGAGGCAATGACGGCAGCGGGCGCGGAGCTCGTTACAGTCAAGGATATAATCAATACAAAATGAAGATATACCTCGGGCAGATAGATACCATAGTCGGGGATTTCGAGGGAAACCTGTCCCTGATCCTGAAGCATCTTGAAAGAGCCGGGAAAGAAATGGCGGACATCGCCGTTTTTCCGGAGCTCTGTATCGCCGGGTACCCGCCGAGGGACCTCGTCAATTATAAATCTTTCAACAAAAAATCCGGAAAATACCTGGCGGCGCTCGCTGCGAAGACAGGCGATACCGCTGCGCTGGTGGGGTATATCGAGTATTTGAGCGACAAGCCTGAAGGTCTGAATATATACAATTCCGCAGCCCTTGTTCATAAGGGAAGCGTGGTCTTCAGGCATCGCAAAAACCTTCTGCCGACTTATGACGTTTTCGATGAAGCCCGCTACTTCGAGCCTGGCGATGGCGCGACTGTGTTCGAATTCAAGGGAAAGCGGCTTGCGATATCCATTTGCGAGGATATCTGGAATGACAGGGATTTTTGGGAAAAGCAGCGTTATGAATCCGATCCCATCGAGGCGATGATGAAGCAAGGCGCGGATATAATCGTGAACATCTCCGCCTCTCCCTTCACGCTTGGCAAAATAAAACTCCGCCACGACATTCTCCAGGCAACAGCGAAAAAATACAAAGTCCCCGCGCTTATGGTGAATTCCATCGGCGGAAACGACGAGCTTATCTTCGACGGCACAAGCATGGCGTTCGACAGCGCCGGCAGGCTGGTATGTTTGCTCAAGAGTTTCGCCGAGGACACTGCAGTAATAGATACCGATAATCTTCAACCTGCTGCGGACGCTGAGCGAATCGGAATGCCGGATGCCGCCCAGGCCCGCGGTGCCCTTGTCCTCGGAGTGCGGGACTATCTCAACAAGTGCGGTTTCACGAAGGCCGTTCTTGGTCTGAGCGGAGGGATAGATTCCGCCGTAACCGCCTGCATTGCCGTGGAAGCCCTCGGCGCCCGAAACATCCTCGCCGTCATTATGCCGTCCCGCTATTCGGCACGGGAAAGCGTTCGTGACGCGGAAGCTCTTGCAAAGAACCTGGGGATTGAAACGCGGCTGATGTCCATCGAGGGGCCGTTCGAGGCTTATCAGGATCTGTTTAAAGATGAATTTAAGGGACTGAAACCGGACGTAACCGAGGAAAATTTCCAGGCTCGCATCCGTGGGAATATCCTGATGGGATTCGCGAACAAATATGGCCACCTGCTGCTGACGACCGGCAACAAGTCGGAGCTCGCGGTCGGATACTGCACTCTCTACGGCGATATGTCCGGCGGACTCGCGGTTCTCTCGGATGTTCCGAAAACGCTCGTCTATGAGATCGCGGCATTGATAAATAAGGATAAGGAGATTATCCCTTCGAATACCATAACCCGGCCTCCTTCGGCGGAACTGCGCCCGAATCAGACAGACCAGGATACGCTTCCGCCCTACGACCGGCTGGACAGGATCATCCACCTTTATGTCGAATGCGAGAAAGACCTGGATGAGATTGCCGCCTTAGGTTTCGAGAAGGAGCTCGTAGCGAAGGTCATCCGGATGATAGACGGCGCGGAGTACAAGCGCAGGCAGATGCCTTTGGGGTTGAAAGTAACCGGCCGGGCTTTTGGCTTCGGACGACGGATGCCGGTGGCGCAAGGATTCCACAGAAACGGAAAATGACGGAGATTCAGATGTTCAAGACTATAGAATGGAAAAACGATAAGGTCATTATGATAGATCAGACCGCCCTGCCGGAAAAAGAGGTTTATCTTACGTATGAAGATTACCGGGATGTGGCGGAAGCGATAAAAAGGCTGATCATACGCGGCGCGCCGGCTATAGGCGTGGCGGCAGCGATGGGGATCGCCCTCGGCTCCCTCAAGATCAGCGAGATAAAACGCGCAGAGTTCAAACGGCAATTCGACGAGATATGCGGTTGCATCGGCAGCGCAAGGCCGACTGCGGTCAATCTCCGCTGGGCAGTGGAACGGATGCGTAAAGTCTATGACGAAAACGAACCTCTCAGCATCGGCGAGATAAAAGCCCTGCTCAAGAAGGAAGCGCTTACGATATATGAAGAGGATATCGAGATAAACAAGGCTCTCGGCAAACACGGGGCGAAGCTCGTGCCCGTTAAAGCGGTCGTGCTCACCCATTGCAACGCCGGAGCGCTCGCGACAGCCGGGTATGGCACCGCCCTCGGCGTGATCCGCGCAGCTGTGGAGGCAGGGAAAAAGATCGAGGTTTACGCAGACGAAACACGGCCTTTCCTGCAGGGAGCGAGGCTCACCGCATGGGAACTGATGAAAGATAAAATTCCGGTTACGCTCATAACCGATAATATGGCAGGGTATTTCCTGAAATCCGGCAAGATTGACCTCGTCGTCGTGGGCGCGGACCGGATCGCCGCGAACGGCGACACGGCGAACAAGATCGGTACGTATTCGGTTGCCGTCCTTGCGAAGGAAAACAATGTTCCGTTCTACATCGCCGCCCCGACCTCGACAATAGATCTACGCTGCCCATCTGGAGAAAAAATCCCAATAGAACTCCGAGACGGGGAAGAGGTTATCAAGATCGGTGAACAGTACATCGCTCCCCGGAAAGTCCGTTCCGTATATCCGGCGTTCGACGTCACCGACGCGAAATATATTACAGGTATCATCACCGAGGCAGGCGTCGCCAAACCGCCGTTCGAGGATTCATTGAAGAAGATGGTCGAAAAGGCGGCGCAATCGAAAGGATAGTTTATTAAGCAATAGCTCGTTATATCGTCATAGGAACAGATGACATAGATTGTGTTGCAAAATAAGATTGTCATTCCCTGAGATACTTCAAAGGGAAGACGACAGGAAAATGCGAAGCATTTCTGCAAATCTGAAGGATTCTGTAAAATGCAAAACATTTCTGTAAATCTTCATTATAGAATTAAGTGCTTTCGACACTTTTATAAAATTCATGAAACAGTTATCTGATTATTAGTTGGAAATGAACCGCCGATGTTTCCGGATGAAAAGATAGAAAACCTGAAAGACCTGTTCGAGGACTGCGTGAAATGCGGGATGTGCCAGGCCGTCTGCCCGGTTTTCAAGGCCGAGGGCGGCGAGGAGAACTCCTCGCGCGGACGGCTGGCCCTGATGAAATTAGTCGCCTCCGGCGAACTGCCGCTTGACGACTACACGGTGGGCTTGTTGAACCGTTGCGCAGGTTGCACATCGTGTGAATCCACATGCCGGAATGACGTGGAATATCTGAAACTATTAGCGGCGGCGAGGCGAAAGATAAACAAAAAAAAAGGCGTGGCGCTCGTAAAAAAGATTATGCTTGGTGCTTTCGCGGAAAAAAGCGGCGCAGCGGAAGTCGCAAAGATGGGAGCGTTCTTCACGAGGCTGCTCGGTAGGCTTCGGAAAAAGGGGAGCGGCCTCACTATAAAATTCCCGGTGAAAATCCCCGGGCTGGGCAGGGGTATTTATGTCCCGCCCCTCGCGGACGAAGGTTTCATCGAGAGATACGAAGGGGAGCACAAAGCGGAAAACGAATGGACGCGGCTTGGCTTCTTCGTGGGCTGCAGCTCCAGCTTCATCCTGCCGGAGATCGGGGAAGCGATGATGAAGCTTCTCACGAAAAACGGCGTTACGGTGATTGTCCCCGGCGGACAGGGCTGCTGCGGTACGCCGCATTATATAAGCGGCGACAGCGAAACAGCAAACCGGCTGCTGAAGGAAAACGAGATTGAGTTCGCGCGGCTCGCCATAGACGGCGTTATAACCGGCTGCGCCACCTGCGGCGGAGGGCTGAAAGAATTCTATACGCTGAAAAACAACGCCGGCAAACCGCTGCCGGTTTATGACTTCAGCGAGTTCGTCGCTAAAAATATCAAACGTTTCAAGATTGATCCTAAGCCTTTAGACGGTAAAGTAACCTGGCATGATCCCTGCCACCTCGCACGCTTGCAGAAAATCAGCAAGCAGCCGCGCGACCTCCTGCGCATGGCGCTCGGGGAAAATTTCATCGAGATGGAAAAACCGGACAGCTGCTGCGGATTCGGAGGCGTCTTTGCAGCGGCGAATCCCGGGACGGCGCTGAAAATCGCCAAAGAAAAAGCGGAACGGATCAAGCTCAGCGGCGCAAAAACGGTCGTCACCTCCTGCCCCGGCTGCGTCCTCTTCCTCCGCATCGGCGCCGCTATGAACGGCGGGGATTATAAGGTTATGCACATCTCGCAGCTGTTATAGCTATTTTTCTCTCTGATTGAACCAATTTCTGATCGTTCTGAGATCATTTGAAGTTAATCTGAAATATGCTAAATCTTAATGTTTTATATGGTAATAGATGATAAATATGATAAAATAAGATATTTACTATATAAGGAACCTTCAATGAATATAAAACTTTTAGATAATCATATAACAAGTTACTTAGAGTCACTTACAAAAGATGAAAAACTTCAAAAAGAAATAAAGTCCAGAATAGCTAGAATCAATTATTATAAAAAATGGACTAAAGAAAAAACATTAAAAATATCTGAAGAAGAATTGTATGAATATATGGCAAAACTTTGGGCAATGCAAATATGGGGTAACAAAAAATATTATGTTGACAAAATAATAAAAGATAATGGATTAGATAAAATAAGAGAGCAATTCGCGGAATTGATTTGGGGCAAAAATAGTGTTGGTGAAAGATGGGACAATTTTAGAAAGAATATTAAAGGATTAGGACCCGCAATGATTAGTGAAATATTAGCACACTCCCATCCAGAAAAATTCATCATTTGGAATAAACATGCATATCACGCATTACAATACCTCGGTGTTGAAAATCTCCCAGTATATAACTATCAAGTAACCGGTGATGTATATTCCTCGCTTATTAATACCTGTGAGGAAATCTATAAGAAGTTCTTGGATAATCCTCTATCTAAGCATGTTGTTGATGAATTACATGAAGCTAAATTTTTATTGATAGATTACTTTTTCTACGATGAGCTTCAAGAGAAGAGTAGTGTCTTGATAAGTGACGCCCCAAGTGTGATGAGGGATGAAATAATAAAAGGAGATAATGAAACAATATCTTTTATCCATAATGAATTAAGAGATAAAGTTGCTGAGATCGGGGATTGGCTTGGCTTCAAGACATCAACAGAAGTTAAAGTTGCTGAAGGTTCCAAAGTTGATGCTATTTGGGAAGTGTCTATAGGCAATTTAGGAAGAATTATATATGTATTTGAAGTTCAAGCTAAGGGTTCTGTTGATAGCCTTATTATGAATTTAATGAAATCTTTGAACAATCCCGCTGTTCAGGTTGTTGTAGCTATAAGCGATTCTCAACAATTGGAAAAGATAAAACGTTCGGTAGCCCTTCTTGGGGATATCAATAAAAAGTTAAGATATTGGGATTTTTTAGAAGTAATGGAAATTCATGAAAATTTATCCAATGTGAGCGAAAAATTAAATAAACTTGACTTAGTACCTGAAAGTTTTTAAAAGATGTATTTGCATTCGGCCAGAAGTGTATATTAATTCACATTATTGATAGCATGGTTATAAAAAATACTGAACCAACTTCAGGGAATAGATTTTTGGCTGATTATCTTGTACTTTCCAGATTTACTATCCCAAAAAATAGAATTTTAAAAATAGAAGATGAGGAAGGTGCGTATAAAATAATATGTAAAGTCTATATAGAAGAGTGGAAGGAAATCAATATATCCAAGCATTTTTTGCGTTGTTATGTGGAGCTTTTCGCTAATGATTTTGATGAGGTAAAAGCAAAATCATTAGAATATTTAAAAAAACACTTAGATATTATCTCATTGCTAACGAATCAACCTTATATAATTTTACGATTAGTCCGAATAGTGGATTGGTCAGAGGGTATTAGAAAAAGGAGTATAAGACAATTTTGGCCATTGAGGGCTGCTAATTATAAACAGACACTACGAATGATGATGGAAGACATTAATTCGGATAAGCTGTTCAAGATAATGAAAGATATTGAATGTCATAAAAGATATGATCAATTTTTATTATTGATCGATATATTACGAAACATAATGTTAACCGAAGATGATAGATCTGCTATGATTAATATATTCTCAGGATTTGAGATTTTATCTTATTTTATACAAGATGATCATAGTTTAGTAAAAAAAGATCTCTTGTGTGGAAATTGTAGAAAGCAAATTAAATGCCCTAAATGTGGCATGAATACTTTTCAGGAAAAGCCTGTTCATAAGGAAATTATTATTGATATATTAAAAACTGAATGGATTGATGATTCAGCAAATAAAATATGGGCGATAAATAATGATATAAAACACGGCCGAATTGTCAAAATTAATTTACAGAAGAATGGTGGTGAAGTAACAACTGAAATTAATAAATTAAGATGGGATTTATATTACTTGCTTAGGAAAAACATTCTCAAAATCATAGAAATTCCAGAACTATGGGAAATTAAAACTATACCTATAGAGTACGGTATTATTAATATACAATACGATTTTAAGGACCAATTTTGGGAAGACAGTTCAGATATTCCTGATATCAACACATTACCGAATGTAGATATAGTTATTGATAACAGAGAAATAACACTGTTCAATTTATATGACATGATTACAAGATACCCTTAAATAGTAAATTGAAAAAGCCTTACTCTCTCTCAAATATTCATAATATATTAATAGAAAAAACTACAGGATATTAATTGAATGATCATAGAGTGAACTGCTTAATTGTCTTTAGTATAAAGCTGGTACGTGTTAGCTAAAACCAAATTCAGCTAAAATGACAGTTGTTCGAGACTGGCAGTATAGTGCTTGTCGAATTTTGTGTTCATAGCATTACAGAATATATATTTGCGGATACGGTTCAATGATTTTTCGTCACGAATAATGCGTTCGTAATAATTCCGTTGCCAGACCGACACGCCTGGTGTTCCCCGCAATTCATTAATGCGTTTTGTCGTAACCGATTTATACAGGCGGACGATCGTTGGAATGGAATCGGATGTTGGGCGGCCGAACCGTTCCAACGTCGGGGCGGGGGGAACACGTGATAATTTTTTGTTAAACAATTTTGCAGGGGCACATTGCGATGTGCCCCTACAACAATTTGTTATGTCATTAATTATAATAATTCCGTGCATATGATTCGGCATGATGATGAATTCATCCAACGTCACGCGCGGCCGGATTGCCTGCGTGCGCACCCATTTATCCGCGGCCAAAATGCCATAATTATTCAAACGCATTTCGCCGTTTGCCACCCGCCCAAACAGGCAGATACGATCATCCGTGCATATCGTAATGAAATATGCCCCCGGAGATGTGTAATCGAATCCTTTCAGGCGAATCGAACGGCGGCCACGTTTTTTGTAAGGATTGTTAATCATAATGCATAATATTATGATTAAATAACCAATATGTCAATTATATCATATTACATATTACTTACAAATCATTTATCGAAACACAAGAGAGCGGACTGCTGAAGGAGGATGGAATACTTTAATTTTCTAATGTATGACCAATTTTCTCATGAAAAGAAAAGATGTTTTTTTTTATCGCTTTTTCTCTTATTATTATAAGTATGAACGTAAAAAGGATTCAAACATTTTTCATAATCCTGATGCTGTTGTCATCAGTACTCCTTTTTTGCGAGCCGCGGATATCCATAGAGACCAACTATTACAGCCTTTACTCAACATCAGAATCGGGATTGCGCAAGGAGATGAACAAGAAGGGTATCCACTGGACGGACGGGGCGACATACGACGCCTTCACAACCTGGTACGTGAAATGGCGCTACGAATATTACAGCCGCGACGGTTACTGCAGCCTGGATACTGTGGATGTCAGCGTGGACGTGGAATATACTCTCCCGAAGTGGGCGGTGAAGTCCATCGGCAGCCGGGAGACGCGGATCAAGTGGATCCGCTACAGCGATGCTTTGAAAAAACATGAGGACGGGCACAGGAATTTCGGCATCGGAGCCGCCCGTAAGATCGAGGCGGCGCTGCTCAGTATCGGTTCCCGGCCGCGTTGCGATACGCTCGGAGCCGATGCGAACGCAGTCGCTTACCGGATACTCGACGATTTCCGCAGGAAAGAGATCGAATACGACCGGAAAACGGGCCACGGCAGGACACAGGGCGCGGTCTTTCCTTGAAAAAAAATGATGACTTATTAAACAGATACCGGATCGCTGCTTCGCTCTGTCCGGCATGACATAATAATGATGTTATTTTTGCGGGAGCATATGTCTCGCATATGCTCTCAATGAAATAATAATTACTGGTTCAATTCTTCATTATTTAATCCCGGCAGGGAGCAGGTGCTCTAACGAGACACCTGTTCCCGTAGTGATCCTCGTCCTGAGGCGGGCGTAGGAGGGATACATAGGAGGGAATCAATACACCTAAAAAGAAGATACCCGGTCGCAGCCCTGCGAAGTATCCTCGGGTATGACAATCTTATTTTGCAGGCTTTGCGGGACCAACTGCTCTAACGAGACACCCGCTCCCGCCAGGTTCTTGCCTCCGAAGCATCCCCGAGTATGACGCATTTTTATTTTGGCAACAACCCGTTATTTTTTAATAAACGAGAGAATATCCAATCCAGCCCTTTTGAACAGCTGATATAGAAGATGAACCGGCAATCCGATGACAGATGAAGGCGAACCCTCGATCTTTTGCACGAACATCATTCCCTTCTCCTGCAGACCGTATGCTCCGGCCTTATCCAACGGTTCACCGGTTGAAACATACCATTCAATTTCCTCGGCGTTCATCGGAAGAAATGTTACATCCGCTTTATCATATGCCGCAACCAATTTTCCATCGCTTCCGTTGAGCAGCGCAATTGCGGTGATCACGGTATGTTTCACGCCCTGCAGTCTTTGAAGCATCCTAACGGCCTCAAGACCGTTTTGCGGTTTCCCAAGCACTGTTCCATCCTCGAGAACAACAATTGTATCTGCTGCTATAATAGCCGCGTCCCCTGACGATGCGGAAGCGGCAATAGCCTTCCTTTTTGCAATATCGAGCGCGAGCTTCTCCGGGCTGACGCTGGGATCTATGGTCTCGTCAACGCTGATATCCAAAGGTTCATAATCCAGGCCGATCTGCTTGAGTATTTCTCTTCTCCTCGGAGAAGAACTTGCCAGGATCAGTTTCATTTTTTTCGCTGTTCTGTTTGAATTCACTATGGTCGCTACATCTTTTCTTCCACAAAAGTATCCCAGGAACGGCAGTGAGGGCATCTGCGCTTGAATTCGCTGATTTTATACTGGCACCTTGTGCAAATAAAAGGATCGGAAAAAAGTATCTCTTCCGTCATCTTTACATACTTTTTAATATCCTTGATGTCCAACCCGCCGCGCAGGAAGAACTTCCATATCTGCTGGTGAATCAGAAGCGAATTAAGGTTTAATTTGAGGGCTGTAAAAAGCTTTTCGGTAATATTCGATTTTTTCTCATCGGGATTCATTACAGAGGCGAGGAAAAGGTGTGCCCGCCAGTTCTTTTCATTTTTATCCAGGAGAAAATCGCAATAATGAATAATACTTTCCTCAGTCCCCAGTTTGCGATAAACCTTGTATAACTCCGGAAGGATCAGGAAAGCTTTGTCCGGGGTGATCTCTATCAGTTTTTCCCAGGATTCCGCGGCTTTTCTTAACTGTCCCATCTCCAGGTATGTCTTTCCCAGAAATTCGTACGCCGGGTAAGCCTGCGGATAGAGGTCAATGGCTTCCTCGAAAATCTCGATCGCTTCGTCGAACTCGCCTGCGCGGTATTTATCAATTCCCCATTCCGCAAGTATGAAAGCGGAAACGGAATAATCGCTGGAACGGGTGGCCTTCATGATCCTCTGCCTAATACCGAACGCCTCCTGCCATTCCCTCTCCTCTTCGCAGCTCTTTTGGAGATACATCAATGCCTCGATGTTATCTGGGTTTTCATCAATGATGTTCTGAAACGCTTCTTTGGCGCGTTCCATCAATCCAGCCTTCAGAAAATCCAGCCCGAGCGCAAGCTGAGCCATTTCTTTGTCAATCGGGCTGAGGTCTTTTCTGTGCAGGACCGTCCGATGGATGTGTATCGCTTTTTCCAGCCTGCCCTTTTCGCGGTATAAATTGCCGAGAATAATATATAGTTCTATTCTTTCCGTATCCGTTTTAGCTGCCCGTGCAAGCTCCTCGATGGCAAGATCCCGTTCGCCGGCAATGAGATTGCTGATGCCAAGAACATATGAACTCGAGCTGCGGTATGTTTTTGTGGCATAGTTAATCCGGTCCCTGTTTTTAAAAAAACCCCAGAGCCGGCCGATCAGGATACCGAGCAAAAAGAGAAAGAGACCTATGATTACAGGATCAATAAAACGAATTGACATCGACCGCTACTTTTTCTTCTTTCCCCTGCCCTTCGTCTCGTCTCCAGCGTTCCGGCCATTTGTTTGTGATTCTTTTTTGTCTATGGCGTCCAATTCATCGGCGATCGGAAGGTTCCGCAGCGATACAAGCTCCTCGTGCTGTTTGCTGATCTTCTGCTGAAGTTTTTTGATTTCGTTCTTGTCCTTGAATTCCTGGACTATGCCGAGAATTCCCATAAAAAAAATACCGATTGCCAGCGAAACAAGCACGACCATCCATAGAGGCGAATTCGCGACCGGCGCGCCTTTGAAATTGTTAATTGTCACTCTGTTGTCCAGATTTTGTCCCGCCCACAGAAGAAAGATTATTACAAATAACAGAACAGTGATAATCCTAAGCCAAGTCATTTTTACCTCCTTATATTATTCACTTCGATTTGCTGCGTTTTCCATCTTTTATGCATCCAAACCCATTGTTCAGGATGTTCCTTTATTGCTTCTTCCAGCAAGGATGTGAACTGATGAGTTCGGTTTACAATGTCAATATCCCTGAATCCGGTCCGCGCAATCGGTTCCACATACTTGAATTTAATTTTGTGCTTCAGCGAGCCGTTTCTGTGGATATAAGCGATCACCACCTCGCAGCCGCTGCGCAGTGAAATTACCGCCGGTCCCGATGGGGTATATGCTTTTCTCCCGAAAAAATCCACGAAAACCGACTCTATTTTTGTGTCCTGGTCCATAAGCGTAGCAAGAAATCCGCCGTTCTTCAGGATATTTAAAATCCGCCTGGAACTACCCTGTTCATCCCGAAGTATGGTCTCCACGTTCCATTTGCTTCTCAATTTGATAATTTTATTATTCAGCCAGGAGTTGTTCTGGCGCCTGGCTATAACCGCGGAAGGATATCCCCTGTGAGCTGCGGCCGCGGCAAGGAGCTCCCAGTTGCCTATATGCCCTGTAATGATCAATACAGGCTTCCCGCTTTTCTTCAATCTTTCAAGTATTTTAATGTTTTCGAACTCCACGATCTTGTCAATATGCCTCGGCTTCATTCTCGGCAACCAGATGAGTTCCGCAAAATTCATTCCGATGTTGATGAAGACTTCCCGCGAAATTCTGGAAATCTCTTCAGGACTTTTATCCGGAAAAGCCTGCGACAAATGGATTATCGTTTTTCTTTTTTCGCTTGGAAACAAGGCATAAGACAGCTTGCCAAGCCAGCTGCCGGTAAAGATAAGCATTCTTCGCGGCATCAATCTGCCGACGATAAAGAAAAGAACAAAAAAGAGATTCATTGCGGGATTTCTTACCGCCTTTTTGAAAATCGTCGTTGTCGTCGTAGCGCTTTTTCTGTCTCGCCGCATAACAATTTATTTTTTATACTGTTTATAAACCTGTTCCCGGATTCCCTTTGCATCGAGGACGAGGTCTATGAATTCCCTGACAGCCCCTTTTCCTCCGGGCAGTTTCGTTACGATATGGACTTCATTCCTGAGTTCAGGATGAGCGTCGGCAACCGCTGCCGCAACGCCGCATCTCTTGAGAATCGGCAGATCAATGACATCATCGCCTATGAACGCAATCTCTGAATCTTCAAGGCTGTGCTTCTTCTTTATCTGCTCGTAAACCGTATTTTTATCCGTGACGCTCATATGAAGTTCCGTCGCTCCGAGCATCGAAGCCCTTTCTTTCAACGCTTTGGACTGCAGGCCGCTGATAATTCCGGTCATCAGTCCGGCCATATGCGCGAGCTTTATCCCCAGGCCATCCTTCACGTTGAACGCGACAAACTCAACACCGTTCATTCCATAATAGAGGCTGCCGTCCGTCAGGACTCCGTCATTGTCCATTAAGATCATTTTTATCGAAGCAAGACGTTTTTTAAGATCAGCTTTCATCCTGAATCCGCTTTGTGTCAATTATGTCCTCTCCTCGGCCATTGCCGGAATACCATTTCTTTTTCTATTGCTTTGCAATTCCATCAATCTCTTTCAATATTTTTAAAAGCGGTTCGAGCCTGCCAAGAGCCAGGGAGTTCGGCCCATCACATAACGCCTTATCAGGACAATCATGCACTTCCAGGAATACCCCGTCAACACCGACGGCCACTCCCGCACGGGCGAGGTACTCGATGAACTCCCCCAAACCGCTCGAAGCTTTTCCCAATCCTCCCGGGAGCTGAACGGAATGCGTCACATCGAAAACCACCGGATAGCCGAAACCTCTCATAATCGGAAAGCTCTTCATATCGACAATCAGATGATTATATCCGAACGAAGAGCCTCTCTCGGTCAGGATTATCTGCCTGTTGCCGGTGGATTCGATTTTTTGCACGATGTTCTCGGCGTCCCAGGGGGAAAGGAACTGCCCTTTCTTGACGCTGATCGCCTTTCCGCTTCTTCCCGCCTCCAGCAGCAGGTCCGTCTGCCGGCAAAGAAACGCGGGAATTTGAATGATATCCAAAACTTGCGCTGCGGATGAAATCTGTTCAAGCCCATGAATATCGGAGATCACCGGGACAGTCATCTTCTCCTTCACCTTTGCCAGCATCTCAAGACCCTTTTCGAGCCCGGGTCCGCGGTAAGAATCTATCGAACTCCTGTTCGCCTTATCGAAGGATGATTTGAAGATATAATTCAGCCCGAGCTTTTCGGTTATTTTTTTAATCTTGTCAGCCATGAACAGCAAATGATCGAGGGATTCGATGACACACGGTCCGGCTATCAGGAAAAAAGGCTCTTTGCCGCCGATATCAAAACGCCCGCCGATGCTGAATTTATGTGTCTCTTTAATCATTTCCCTTCTTCACTCTTTCCAGCGCATAATGGCTTGCAGCTTTTATAAAAGAAGAGAACAGTGGGTGCGGCGACAGCGGCTTGGACTTGAACTCCGGGTGGAACTGACATGCGAGAAACCACTGATGGCTCGGGATCTCTATGATCTCGACGAATTTCCCGTCGGGCGAGATGCCTGTGAACTTCAAGCCGCTTTTTTCGAGAGCCTCACGATACGCGGGATTGAATTCATACCTATGGCGGTGCCGCTCGCTGATCTTCTCCGCTCCATATGCCTTGCGGGCAATACTGTCATCAGACAACAGGCAATCATACGCCCCTCGCCTCATCGTCCCGCCCATTTGCTCCACTCCGATCAAATCCCTGAGTTTGAAGATAACATTATACTTTGTACCTTTGTCGAATTCAGTGGAGTGCGCGTTTTGCATACCCGCGACATTCCTTGAAAACTCTATCACGGCGCATTGCATACCCAGGCAGATCCCGAAATAGGGTATGTTATTTTCCCTCGCATATTTAACCGCCGTAATCATTCCCGGAATTCCCCTGCCTCCGAAACCGCCTGGAACGAGTATTCCGTCCACAGACCTCAGGACATCAAGACTGCTTCCATCTTCGAGGGACTCAGACTCGATCCACTTGATTTTAACTTTCACTTCCGGAGAAAGTCCGCCGTGAATCAGCGCTTCATTCAACGATTTATATGAATCTTCGTAGTTTATATATTTGCCCACAACGCCGATTATGACTTCAACTTTTAGTTTCTCGAAGCGTTCGATGAGGTTAATCCATTCCTCGAGGTTTGCTCCGCTGATCGGCAGTTTCAGGTAGTGCAGGATACGGTCATCAAGCCGCTCTCTTGAAAGATTCAGGGGAACCCTGTAAATGTTATCCACATCTACGGCCGTTATAACATCATCCACGGCAACGTTGCAGAAGAGTGCTATCTTGGATTTGATCTCCGCGCTGAGCGGCCTGTCCGCCCTGCAGACGATGATATCCGGTTGTATTCCCATTTCGAGCAGGGATTTGACGCTATGCTGAGTGGGCTTGGTTTTGAGCTCATTCGTCGCTTTAACCAGCGGGACAAGTGTAAGATGAATGAATAGTGTTCTGTCTCTGCCGAGCTCGATGCGCATTTGGCGGATAGCCTCCAGGAACGGCTGTCCCTCAATGTCGCCGACCGTTCCGCCGATCTCTACGATCACAATATCGTTTCCGTTCGATGCCCTTCCGATCCACTCCTTGATCTGGTTCGTTATATGCGGAATAACCTGCACCGTGCTGCCGAGATAATCCCCGTTGCGTTCCTTTTCGATTACCGCTTCATACACCTGGCCGCTCGTGAAGTTACTCAACTTCGACGTAGTATAATTCGTGAACCTTTCGTAATGTCCAAGGTCCAGGTCCGTCTCGCTGCCGTCATCGGTTACAAAAACCTCTCCGTGCTGAAACGGGCTCATTGTGCCTGGGTCAACATTAAGATAGGGATCCAGTTTCAACATCCCCACCTTGAAACCCCTCGCCTCCAACAATCTTCCGGTGCTCGCAGCAGTCAAACCCTTTCCAAGCGATGAAACAACACCGCCGGTGATGAAAACAAATTTAGTTTCCATATCCGCCTTGCTTAATAATTTTTATTATTTTATCCAGGTCGCCCGGTGAATCTACTCCGGGGCTGACCCTTTCAACTTGCATAACTTTTATTCGATAACCGTTCTCAAGCGCCCTCAGCTGCTCCAGTCTCTCCGCTTTTTCAAGAGATGACTGTGGCAAGGATGTGAACCTGAAGAGGAAATCCCGCCTGAAAACGTATAGACCGATCTGTGCATATCTCTGTTCCAGCAGCAATGGGTTCTCATCCATCGCAGCGATATAATCCGGTGATTTTATTCCATCGGCCCTCTCAAATGGAATCGGCAGCCTTGAGAAATACAGGGCAAATCCGTTTTTATCGGTTACCACTTTGACGATATTGATATCAAATAATTCATTCGGATCGGCTATTCTGCGCTTGAGAGTCCCCATTTCGAGGTTTTTATCGGAGAGAAAGGGTTCGACGGCAACGTCAATGTTTTCCGGACTCATCAGCGGTTCGTCACCCTGTATGTTGACATAAATATCGGCTTCAATCTTTTCGGCAACCTCCGCCGCCCTGTCGCTGCCGGACGGATGCGATGGGTTGGTCATCATTGCCTCCGCCCCGAAGGCCCTGCAGGAATCGTAAATACGCTCATCGTCAGTCGCCACGATGACTTTTTTAAGAACTCGGGATTTCGAAGCGGCTTCCCAGACCCATCGGATCATGGGTTTTCCAAGGATGTCCGCAAGCGGTTTTCCGGGAAAACGGCTTGATGCCCATCTTGACGGAATAATTCCAATTACCATCACAAAACCGCCTCAAGGCATATTTTTATTCTATTCGTTTTTTGGAAATGCATCAGATGCATAGCAGCGTCCAGTAAAACGGAATAATATCAGCAGTCTTAGATTATGTCAAAAGTTAGTCAGCTTGCCCGGAGTTTAATACAATGAGAATTCGATTCATAAAAAATATGCGGGAGATCGTTTAGCATAAAAAGAATTCTTTCTATTGTGAAATTAATTTATGGAGCCTTGTAAAAATCCGCGCGCAATAAGAAGTAGAAAAATCGGAATGAAATAGTTTCCCCTTAAGGAATGTGAATTACTAATAAAGATTTGGACTTATAAGCAAAGCAGAACTCCGCTAAGTTCATCCCTGACGGATTAGGTTGCAGTTGAAATAGCCGCTTATTGAAAAAAAGGAATATTACATATCCAAATATCGAATAAAAATACAAAACTATTTCACTATCAATTGATTTTAAACATAATATCGAAAACCTTAACTTTTTTTATGCGTAAATTCTTAAAGGCAGCAGAAAGAACAGACCGAATATTTGCTTCTCGCAAGCCATGCTTTTATAATAATGAATATGATATCGGGAAGAAGAAAGACAATTGTAATTTTTCTTATATTGTTTTTATTAGCCGTGGTTTTTATCTGGCTATCCGTTAATAAAACCTGGCTTTATATCAATAACAGCTCTCATAAGACATTGTGCTTTTACATTGACGGAGAGTTTATCACCGTCGTTCCGGCGCATTCGGCGGTGGAGCTCCGGCTGAAAAGCAGGAAAAATGCCTCGATCGGTATCCGGGAGAGATTAGATGGAATGCCCCTTGAAGAATTTACGGTAAATCTGGGTGGAAAATCGTTCATCTATAATATCTCCGATTTTTCAGACGCTCCAAAAGAAATAATGACGGACGGAAATAAAGCCGTTTTGCTGATCGGCGGGAAGATACCCGAAAAACCGGTTCAAAGGATCACGCTCGACACGCTTCATCGGATGATTATGAACAAACTACCCCGCAAAATGGAAACCTTACGGCGATTTTCTCAGGCTGACGGGATCAAAATGGCCGGTGATGTTGGGGATATCAGCTCTATGAACTGGATTCTTGCGATATTGAAGCTGCCGGAACATCGCGCCGTTTGGGATGAAGCGCTCCGTTCCATCGGAAAGCTCGGTGGCAATAACGCCGTTAACATACTGAAAACATATTTAAAGCATACGGATATGGATATCGCCTTCGCTGCGATAGACAGTCTTTCCGGAATGCGATCCGCGTCGGCGCAGATGATCCTGATGGAAACCTATCGAAGTACGGATTCCGGTAAATTGAAAAAGGTGATCCTGGCCAAATTCGCGGAAATGCCTTTGAGCTTCGATATCAAGGTTTTCATTTTAAGAGAACTGGGAAAGTCTGAACCGGATAATATCGAGCTGCTGTTCAATATCGCGAGCAAGAAAAAAATCAAGGAAGCCGTTCCGCTTTTAAAAAAAATGAGGGCAAAGAACCATAAATTGAGCCGTGAAACTGTATCCCGGATCAATCAAACCGTAAAATTGATCGAATCGAATAAATAGAAGGAGTGCGAAGTGTTATTAAGAATACCCCTCATTATGGTCTCATTTTCTCTATGCATCCTGATGATTTTTATCGCCTTGGGAATCTATGCTCAGTCCAAAGACTATCATCGTGACGAGTCACCCGCTATTACTTGGAATGGGATCGTTTTATATGATGCCAGGTCCGCCGCGGCAGCCGGCATATCGGTTTTCGCTTCCGGCACCGGAGCAGCGGCAGCGAATCCCGCCCTGCTTTCTAAAGCGGACTCTATATTGGTTGGAATATCATATGCATTAGCGGGAACAACGGCATATCAATATCAAACGATGAACACAGGTGTTTTCTATTCGTCGGATAAACTGTTCGAATTCAATGACAATTTTTCCGCGTTATCGGCAACTGCATCCTTCGGAGATATCAATACGAGCGCAGGCTTTTATAAAAAAGCACAGCTCGAGCTCCCGGACTTCGATGTCGCAGGAACCGGTTATTCAGGGTCCGCCGTCTTCTCGGGATATGAAAACGCTTTTTATCTCGCCGCTTCTTATGATCTATCCTATCTGGCTTTGGGAGCTAAATTAACCTGGGTAGCTGGAAATCGTACAGCGAGCTTAAATGAAGTTTACGATTCCGTCGTCGTCATCGGACAGAACGAGGTTTATAGCTTCGATTATTTTATCCTTTCGCTCGGTCTTGCATGGAAGGCGGTTGAAAACATCAACCTATCGGCGGTTATTGATTATTCCCTGACTTCTACGCAGAACTCGGAATATTCGAGGACATTCGATGCCTATACCACGGGCGGAGAGCATATCACTACATTATATACTTCCCAGGATGTTTTATACAGACCCTTGAAGATCACTGCGGCAGCGCTCATGACGCCGTTCGCGGATAGCGTCGGGAAGGATGGAAACGGGATGACTATCGGATTCGAAATAACTCATACATTCTGGAATTCGTACCGCTATTTCACATTCGGAGATGAATTTATGAGGAATTTCGACGACACAACGACATTGGCAGTGGGTTTAGAGCTTCCGATCAAGTGCAGGGGATTCAATCTGGCGATGCGGGGCGGTTACCGCCTCGATCCCCAGCCCGTTCCCGAACCGCAGACCACTCTGCATTGGCTGACATTCGGCGTAGGTATAAGCATTTGGAACATCAGCCTCGACGTCGCAGCATCTTACTTTTTCGGCTCGTTACCGGAATGGAGCCCGCAAAACTTCACGGTTATAGCAACCCTCGGCTTTCAATTATAAGGCTATAAGAGATGAATATGGCTTTTATCAAATCAACGTCCAGTTCTCGCTTAAACGAAAAGCGTAAATAATGGAGCAATTATAATGAAAAAAACAATCATTCTTATTCTCGCGCTGGTTGTAATCATTTCAGGTTTCACTGCTTCCGATAAAGAAAACCGTAGCGAATATTCTTTGATTTCCATTGACTTGAAGAATTCTCGTCAACTTGCTGAAATATGTCCGAATGCCGACAGGGTTTTCATCCATCAGAACAGGATATATCTGAACGTGAGTATTGATGAGATCGCGATTATAAAAAAGAATGGCATTACATTCGAATCATTTCAACTTCCTGACGTAATCGCGACTACAGCAGCCGGAGGGGATATAAACGGCCTTTTTCATGACTATAAAGAGACGAAATTTTTTTTAAACGACCTCCATGACCGTTTTCCGGACCTGACGGAGATAAGCTCAGCGGGGCTATCTATTGAAGGCAGGAACCTCACCTATATCAAGATCACGAATCCCGGCTCCGCGGCAGTATCAAAACCCAACATTTATATAATCGGCTGCCATCACGCAAGGGAATGGATATCGGTGGAGGTGCCGCTATTCTTCGCCCGCTACTTGCTTGAAAACTACGGATCAGATCCGCAGATTGCCAGCGCCGTGAACGGCTCAATCATTTATATTTTGCCGATAACCAATCCCGACGGACAGGAGTACTCCATTCATTATTACCGGATGTGGCGGAAAAATAGAAGGGATAATGGATATAACAGCTACGGAGTGGACCTCAACCGCAATTACAGCCTATCCTGGGGTTATGATAATTCCGGATCAAGCCCAAATCCGTGGAGCGAGGTCTACAGAGGAACTGCCCCCTTCTCCGAACCGGAAACCCAGGCGATCAGGAGCCTCTTGCAAACCAATCCCCCTGCAGGATTAATTACATACCATAGCTACTCGCAATTAATACTTTATCCCTGGAACTACGAGAACCTCGCAACCCCGGATGACGCGGAACTGGAAACCATCGCGAAAAATATGGCGGGGCTGATGCTCCAGGTCAACGGAAGGGAATATCTTTACGGTAATGGGGCGGAATCATTATACACAACCAACGGGGATACTGTGGATTATGTCTATGGAACATACAAGGTTCCGGCTTACACCATCGAGCTTCCGCCGATTGAATTCATTTCGGGCGGTTTCATTACATCCGAAAACGAGATAAACTCGGTCTTCAACGAAAATCTGCCCGCCCTGCTGTACTTCGTGAATTATTTCATAAAAAATCAACCATAAGAAATTGATGAAATCAGTAATACTGTTCGATATTGATGAGCTGATAAAAAGATGCGAAGCTCTTTCCGATGAAGCGTATTTAAAGAATGCGATGGCGCTCATTCCGACCGATTGGAAAATGATCGGCGTAAGAACGGCAAATATACGAAAACTGGCGTCGGAATACGCCGTAAGAATAAATCGAAAAGAAGATTTTGAAGAATTACTAAAATTCCTGGACGAGGCATTCGACCGAAAAAATCTCACACTCGTGGCACTTGGATTCGAGACACTAAATAAAAGAAGTAAATTCCTTGAACGGAAAGTGCTCGAAAATGTCAAAAGGTGGGTTCCTTCGGTTTCAGACTGGGCGGTGGCTGATGGAATGGCGATCTCAATCACCGGAAGTCTTCTTGAAAAAAATCTTATCAGTCTCAATGACTTATCATTCCTGAAAGATCATTCCAATGTCTTCGGACGCAGGATATATATAACATCAATGGTGCTGCCTGTCAGAAAAGATACCAGCGACATCAATCTGTTTCTGTCCGAGATCGAAAATTTTATAAGTGACAAAAACAAGTATATCTATAAAGCCGTATCGTGGGTTTTACGCGAGGGGACGAAAAAGTTCAAAACGCAAATACATGCCTTCCTGGAACGGCATTCGGAAGAACTGCACAGCTCGGTTGTCCGTGAAGTCCGGAATAAAATCGAGACGGGGAAAAAAAGCGGCTGATACGGTTGCGAAAATCATTTTTTATGCAATAATTCATTCCGCTTCAGGCAGCGATGTTATTACTTACTCTAAGTTCTGGAAGGTGACGCGAATTGATTTTCGGAACAGGCGTCGACATCATAGAAGTTGAAAGAATAGAAAAAACTCTCCGCAATGACAAATATGATATCATTTCAGGCGCTTTTACGCCGAATGAAATCACATATTGCCGGTCAAGAAAAAACGATGCGGAGATATACGCGGGTCTTTTTGCCGCCAAGGAGGCTTTTCTGAAGGCGCTTGGCACCGGCTGGAGATATGGGATCTCGTGGAGGGAAATCGAAGTAACTTTTAAACGAAATAAATATGTTCTCTCTCCATCAGGTGAAGCCGCCTCGAGATGTTCGGGCAATAAGATAAGAAAAATCCATTTATCCATAAATACGACAAAACAAGCGGCAACCGCTGTTGTCATTTTAGAAAAATAGGAGGAGGTGTGGATGTTTAATATCCGTTCTTACGATGAAAGGCTGAAGGACTTCGATTGGTCAATCGCGGAAAAAGAACTCGGTTATAAACAGGGGGATGTCATCAATATCGGCTGGTATATCTCCGACAGAATCTGCGAAATGGGAAAGGCGGATAAACTTGCCTTGATATGGGAAGGATTTAACGGCGAGGAAAAAAATTATACTTATAACGACGTCAAACGTTTCAGCAATGGTTTCGCCGTTTACCTTCAGAAGATAGGAATAAAACCCGGAGACAGGGTTTGCCTATTCATGGACAGAGTCCCCGAGCTCTACATAGGGTTTGTCGGAATTATAAAGATGGGTGCGATCGCCCAGCCTTTGTTCTCCGCATTCGGCGATGAATCGCTGTTCGTCCGGTTAAACGACGCGGGAACCTCGGCAATAATTACCCAGAAAAAACATGTATCCAAATTAAGGAAGATCAGGGAACAGCTCCCGAATCTCAAACATATAATCATTGTGGATTACGACGGCGATAAACCGTTACAAGAACGCGAAGCCGCATTCAGTATGGAGAAAGCGGATGCCCCGGAAAAATTCGACATCTATCCTTCAAAAGCGGAAACACCTTCCCTGCTTCATTACACATCGGGGACGACCGGACAGCCGAAAGGGGTTCAGCATGTCCATTATTCCCTGATTTCCCAATATCTGACAACGAAATGGGTTCTGGATTTGAAAGACGACGACATCTATTGGTGCACCGCCGATCCCGGCTGGGTTACCGGCACATCTTACGGAATCATCGGGCCCTGGAGCATGGGCGTCACGCAATGCGTGCTGGACAGCGGTTTTACGGCTGACCGCTGGTACGGATTCATCGAGAAACACAAGATCACAGTGTGGTATTCAGCCCCCACCGCTATCCGTTCATTGATGAAAGCGGGCGAAGAACCGATCAAGAAACATAACCTGTCTTCCCTAAGGCATTTATGCAGCGTCGGCGAGCCTCTGAACGCGGAAGCGGTGATCTGGTCCCAAAAAATGTTCGACAAGCCGTTCTATGATACATACTGGCAGACCGAGACAGGTTCAATGATGATCTGCAACTATCCCGGTATGAAAGTCAAGCCAGGCTCGATGGGAAAGCCTTTCCCCGGTATAACGGGAACGGTTCTGAACCCGGACACCCACGAACCATGGGAAACATACGGCAAGGTTGGGTTGATCGCCTTCAGGCCCGGCTGGCCGGCGATGATGAGAACATACTGGAAAAATCAAGAGGCATATCAGAATAAATTCAAGAACGACTGGTATCTTCCCGGCGACCGATCAAGCATAGACAACGAAGGATATTTCTGGTTCATCGGCAGGGACGACGACGTCATAAACACAGGCGGCCATCTCGTGAGCCCCTTCGAGGTTGAATCGGCATTGCTGGAGCATCCATCCGTGGCGGAATCCGCGGTTGTGAGCAAGCCGGATGAAATCAATATGGAAGTCGTCAAGGCATTCATCAATCTCAAACCCGGCATCAAGGTGGATGACGACATAGAGCTCGAGATAATGAATTTCATCCGCAAGAAATTATCTCCGCTTGCGATGCCCCAGGAGATCGAGTTCGTGGATTCCCTTCCGAAGACCCGCAGCGGCAAGATAATGCGCAGGATGCTTCGCGCAAAGGAATGGGGCGAGGAGATAGGCGATATCTCGACGCTGGAAAATGATTGATAATAACAAAAGACAAGTTTTTTGAACGAATTAAATAATTAAACAAAGGAGTGGGCTATGGACGAAATGCATAAAAATGTGCTCGACTATGTGAAAAGAGAGTACCTCGATGACGACCAGGAAATAGGTCTCGATTCGCCGTTGATATCGAGCGGCATTGTGGACTCTTTCTCGATGGTTTCGTTGAAGAGATTTCTTGAAAAAAAATACAGTATCGCCATCCCGGACGACAAAGCCACGCCAGAAGCCTTCGACACCGTCAATAAAATCTGCGTCCTGGTGCACGAATTCAATAAAAAATAGTTGTGGCATAAATTCGGTAGTATCGCATTTTTTCTAATCTCATAATTCAAAGGAGCGTATATGGCTTTCAGCGCTAAAACGAAGGGTGCTTATCAAAAACAGCTCTCGGATATAAAAGAAGCCGGGCTTTTCAAGGAAGAGCGGTTCATTCACGCGCCTCAGGCTCCCGATATCGAGGTCGAATTTCCCATCGGGTCTTCTTTGAAAAAAGTAATCAATATCTGCGCGAACAATTATCTGGGTCTTTCCAGCCATCCGGATGTAATAAAAGCCGCTCACGAGGGATTGGACCGCCGCGGCTACGGGATGTCTTCCGTAAGATTCATCTGCGGAACACAGGACATACATCGCGAACTTGAGGACAGGGTTACGGAGTTTCTGGGCACGGAAGCCACAATACTCTTCCCCTCCTGTATGGACGCGAATGCAGGGGTTTTCGAGGCTGTTCTGACAGGGGACGACGTTATGATCTCCGACCGCCTCGTCCATGCGTCCATAATTGACGGGATGAGGCTATGCGGAGCTCAACACGACACGTTCAAACATTCGAATATGGAACACCTTGAAAGCAAACTCCAGGAATTCGCCGATAAACGATTGAGAGTCGTCATAACCGACGGCGTCTTCTCGATGGACGGGGACACGGCAAAACTGGACGAGATAGTTTCCCTCGCTGAAAAATATGACGCGATGGTCTTCTGTGACGATTCCCATGCCTCCGGGTTCATCGGCAAAACCGGGCGGGGCACACATGAAAAATGCGGAGTGATGGGCAAGATGGATATAATCACGACGACATTCGGCAAGGCGCTCGGAGGGGCATCGGGCGGCTGCGTTTCCGGCAGAAAAGAGATCGTCGAGATGTGCCGCCAGAAGGCAAGGCCTTACCTCTTCTCTAATACAATAGCGCCTGTCATCGTCTCCGGCGTGCTTAAAGTCCTCGAAATCCTCTTGGCAAGCACAGAACGCCGGGACAAATTGGAGTCGAACTCCGGATACTGGAGAAAGGGATTGACCGAGGCAGGTTTCATTATCAAGGAAGGGGATACCCCTATCGTCCCCGTGATGCTTTTCAACGCCAAACTTTCGCAGGACATCTCCCGCACACTATATGAAGACGGCGTCTATGCCATGGGCTTTTTCTTCCCTGTCGTCGCCAAAGGACAGGCGAGAATAAGAACTCAGCTCTCCGCCGCCCACGAAAAACATCATCTCGATAGAGCTCTCGATGCCTTCACGAAGGCCGGAAAGAAATTCGAAATCCTGCATAAAACCAAAGAGGAGATAATCGAGCGCTACGGAATGTAAAATTTCTGTAATTGAAGTGATAACATTTTGCCCCTATATATATCGTAAATATTGGTGGTTCTTATTTTTTATGCTAGTCTGATTTATGCCGCAGACTGTGTTTGTCTCCGTCTTCAAATCGTTTTCCATTGTTGCACTGAATGAGTAGCATGCTATTGCGGTTTCAAGTCTTACTAAGTTGTGTCATAATTTATAAAAATACATCGCTGCGGGGGCGGGTGCCCCGAAGGGCACCGGCTTCCGGCGTGGCAAAATACAAGTGAGTCCCTATCTGCAACATATAGGGCGCGGTCAGAGACCACACCCCGCAGATAACATAATCCCATGAGGAAAATGTAGGTAGTTTCTGCACAGCATTGAATGTACTCATCTGCTTTTCTTCCGAACCTTTAAATCTCATCTAACCTTGAATAAATGTTGTAGAGCCAAACGTTCCGAAGACCTTGTACTTAGCTACACTTTCCCGGCGTAAAAACACTAACTAACTAGTACACCTTAGTAAGATTGTTAATTTTAGGTCAAAATGTTGTTTTTTTTAATTAATGATAAAATGGTTTTTTGAGAGAACTAAAGCGTTCTCAACAAACTGAATGTGTATTCCAAGGAGGGAAAAAAATGGAAGAATTTGTTGTAGATTTTGTTGTATTTACGTTCCTGTTGATTTCTCTAGTCTATGGCCTTGCGGCATTGATTTCAGGTAAGTATAAAGTAAAAGGCGGTCAAATCAGGGGGGCTCGCGCACGATACATAGGAATCTTTATACTATCCCCATTTATCATATATATTTGCTTAGGGGGTATTGGTATCGAAGAAAAGTTAGCGAAAGTAATATTGGGGATTTTGCTGGTTTCTACTCTAATTGCTTCTGGAATCTACGGCTCTCTCAAAAAAAAATGAGACAGACGTATTATGATTGTATGACTTTGAAGAGATAATGCTTTCAGCTGAATCATTTAAATCATTCAAATCTTATGCTGGAGACGATGTTTTTCACCGTTTTCGTCATAAATCTTCAATTTAGCATTATTCCCTGGTGATGATTCAACATTGCATATTTAAAAGCCGATAGAACACTGCATGCTGTTATAAAAAGACACTGAACCATCTGAGTTTAAAAGGATTGAAACAGTTCAATGAGATGGTATTATCCGAATTTTATAAACGGCATTCGTTCTCATCAGGGAATTTATAGCGGAGATCATTTTTTCTTTTTCGCAATCCTTATCCATCACCTGCATCCAGCGCTGATCCCTGCATTCAAGAATAAGATCTCCATAATCGAAAGAGACAGGCATCAGGTGTTTCGATGCCTTTTCGCCGACACTTTCCCTGAACGCCCAGAAGACAACCTGTTCCCTGAACCGGCTGTTTTTCGGCAGGGAATTGGGAAGCGAAGTAAAAAAGGAAGATATCTTTTGCATAATTGTTAAAGTAAAAACGGTGTAAGAATGGTCTTACTGGATTCGCGACGCCAGTTCGTCCAGGCTGAAATCGAAGTTTATCCAGCGGCTGATGTCGTCCTTGCTGAGGAGGCACGTCGCCTGCGCGGTCATTGTTTCGTCCGAGCATTTGAGGATGAGCCCGCCTATGTCCCTCGTGCTTTCGCGGTAATAATCAACGATCATCCCCGCAGCTTTTGTAACCGAACCTCGCAGATCCTTCGGTTCGTTCCAGCTGGAAACATATTCCACGACAAGCGCCTCATCCTCGAGTACAATGCGCACGATCCTGTTTTCCGCATCCTCGCTCTTGACGATTGTCGCAATTTTCTTCTTGTCTATTTTCAACTATCCACCCGGTCAGTCTTTAATTTCGTCCACAAAATTCAAAAACTTGTTGTAAGGAAAGGCAATCCAGCTTTCGGCCTTTTGCGCGCCGAGAGATTGGGAAATCAGCGAAACTTTAGCGGCAGTTTCCACGTCCGGAGCCTCGTAGATCGAAATGAAGTCGTACTGTCCGAACACGAAGAAATGTTCCTTGAATTTAACTTCCGGACATTTCTTTTCAACTGCTGCCTTCCATCTCTTGCCGTTTTTTTTGATTTCCTCGGGATTGCGCATCCCTTCGGATGAGAGCTTTGTTGCAAGAATGAAAGTTTGCATCGGCGACCTCTCTAAAATATAATTATCAAGCAAATGAATTTTAACAAGCGCGGCTCAAAAAACAAGCGAAATTTTATAAGGAGGTCATTATGAAAACGAAACATCTTGGTGTGATCTTATTGCTTCTGGCATTCTCCCTGACAGCGGCAGCTCAATACCGCAAAGGGGACGAATACGATCCATATGACAAGTCATTTTTTCTCACAGCCCGCGGCGGGATTTTTCTCGCTGAGGATATTTATAATTTCCGCAGAGATACTGTCATACTTAATCGTTCCGCCTGGTTCGAAAGCAATATGACGGCGCCGGGCAATTTTTCCTACGGCGGCGGTTTCGGCTTTTTCTTCACCGATAATCTCGGTATAAGGTTCGATATAGACGCTTTCAGCGCCGATTTCAAAACCGATTTCACCTTCGGGATTCAAAATCCATTAAATCCCTCACAGAATCTTACAGCCAGCACGACAGTAACAGGGATAACGAGCAACTGGACTCTGCTCAGCGCGGACATCATATTTCGCCAGAAGGTCGGATCTTCTTTCGTCTTTATGATCGGCGCCGGCATTACTTATTTTATGACCGATATTTATGTTCCGGAAAATTTCCAATACCAGATAATCGGTTTTATTCCGTCTATCGTCGGCGTTGACTTCGATGTATATGAAGGGGATACCTATTCCTTCAATATCCTCGGCACAATCGAGTTTTTCCTCGATGATGATATAGCGATTACAGCGGAAGCCAGGTATTCGCACGCGGAAAAAGACATTGAAGTCCCATCATATATCTCCAGCAGTCCTATCAATGCGAATATCGGCGGACTGATAGTAACAGCCGGATTTATGATGCATTTTTAAGATACGACAAACCGTATCAACAAGACGATCTAGTACCGCGGGAGATGTACGGATTGCCGTTTGCGGGAGCGAAAAGTTTTAAGAAAATAAATAAGGGAAGGGAGTCACGGGCTTGAAGATAATCCATTTCATCGTCGCTATGAGACCTTACCAGTGGACGAAGAACCTCATCATCTTTGCCGCACTGATGTTCAGCAAACGGATTCTCGACCCTGCATACCTTCTGCTCTGCGTCAAAGGGTTTCTTGTCTTCTGCTTTCTATCCGGTTCGGTTTACCTCTTCAACGATGTGATGGACAGGCAGAAGGACAGGCTGCATCCGAAGAAAAAAAAACGCCCGATAGCGTCCGGTAAAATCATACCCTCTGAGGCGCTTGCCGCTGCGTTCATTATCGCCGGGTTTTCCGTATTTTCAGCCTTCCGGCTTTCGTTCGAATTCGGACTCTCCGCGGCATTTTATCTCACGCTCGTCTTTGCATATTCGATAGTTATAAAGCGGATCGTCATCCTCGATGTCCTTGCGATTGCCATAGGCTTCGTGGCGCGCGCTGTGGCGGGCGGCTTGTTGATAAAAGTCGAGATATCGGATTGGCTGCTGATCGTCACAATCTTCCTTGCCCTCTTCCTCGGTTTCTCAAAGCGGCGCAGCGAGCTCATCAACCTCGACAAGAATGCCGGAGTAACGCGGCCGATACTCGACCTATATTCTGTGACACTGCTCGACCAGCTGATTTCCATCACAGCGGGGGCGACGTTGATGTCGTATGCCCTCTATACGCTTGCCGAGCAGACAATCCGTAAATTCGGCAACAACCTCTGGCTGACACTGCCGATAGTCGTTTACATCGTCTTCCGGTATTTCTACCTCGTGTATTCTCTCGGCCAGGGGAGCGACCCGTCGAGGATGCTCCTGAAAGACCGGCCTCTGCTCATCGGCGTGCTTGTTTGGGTGGCAGCTGCTTTCCTGCTGGTTTATCATGCCGCATTGTTCGGTCGATGAATTCAGGAATAGGAAATGATGGAAGAAGCGAAACAAAAAAATAAAAGACAGAAAAAGGTGATCATCGTCACGTCCGATGTCCCGTTCGTACGCGGCGGACACCGGATAATCGCCGAGAACACATGCGACGCGCTTCAAAGCGCCGGTTGCCTGGCGGAGGTACATTATACGCCTCAAAACCGGTTCGGCCGCCAGATCAGCGCATACCTCATCAACAGGCTGACCGATCTCAATTACACCGAGGACGGCAGCGGGATTGACCGGCTAATCAGTATGCGCTTTCCATCCTATGCCGTGAAGCATCCAGATCATATACTCTGGCTCGTCCACCGGTTGCGCGAATACTACGACCTTTGGGAAGATTTCAGAAAACAGCTGGGGATAAAAGGCAAGGTTGTGGAATCTACACGCCGCTTCATCATCCACCGGCTTGACGGCCATTTCCTGAAACATAACGTAAAAAAGATATATACGATAAGCCGGCAGGTTTCAGAGCGGCTGCAAAAATGGGGCGGATTCGAATCCGAAGTCCTCTACCCCCCTGTCGCGCCGGTAAACTGGCATTGCGAGGAATACGGCAACTACTTTCTGTACGTCTCACGCCTGATGAAGCACAAGAGGATAAACCTCTTCGTAAAAGCCGCCGCGGGGATGAACGATAAAAAAATGAAATTTGTCATCGCCGGGAGCGGTCCCGAAGAGGCGCAGTTGAAGAAGCTGATCACAAGGCTGAAGCTCACAAAACGTTTCGAAATGACAGGACAGGTCAACCAGGACGAGCTGATAAAATTATACGCCCGCGCCCGCGCCGTCGTCTTCACTCCTTTACGCGAGGAGTACGGCTTCGTCACCCTTGAAGCCTTCCGTAGCGATAAACCGGTCGTTACGGTATCCGACAGCGGCGGCCCCACCGAACTCATCAAGGACAACCAGAGCGGCTACGTCGTCCCTCCTTACCCCGCCGAAATCGCATCCAGACTCGACTCCCTCGCCCATGACCCCGCCCTCGCCCGAACCCTCGGATGCAAAGGAAACCTCCTCACGCAATACATCAACTGGGAAACTACTGTATCCAAATTATTAAAATCATTTTAATAACCACGCACGATAATTACTTTTCAATTTTTTATTATCAGATCGTAATAAATATCGTGATCGAAATATAATCTGCATATATTTATTACTTGACATATTATCTCTAATCTATATTATATTGCCATTCAGGTTATTGGTGGTGGTATTTTTATCATACGGAGGACTTACAATGTCAAAAACAATAATCCATTTAAGCGATCTTCATATAAAAGATTCACAATGCGATGAAGTAAAATATTTTAAGAAAATATGCCAAATAATAAAAAATATCTATAAAGATATTGCTGATGATACTTTGATTATTATTACTGGAGATATTGTTGACGGAGCAAAAAAGGAACAATTTAAAATTGTAGGCCCACTAATTGATCTATTGGATCAGGATGGATTGACAGTATGGCCTCTGCCCGGAAATCACGATTACGCTCCTGATGGAATAATCGGCAATGCAAAGACCGCTAAAAGAAATCGAGGAGATTTGTATCACTCGTACAAGTTTGTGTATACTGAAAAATACATAGATGAATTTTCAAAAAACATCATTAAAAATCGAAAATTAAATGAAATTTGTAATTTTAGTTATCCACAGATTCTATCTCTTAATAATCCAAAGATTTGGCTATTCGGTCTCAACTCAACTAATATTGAAGAAATAGATTTCAAAGGTGGTCAGGGCGGAATTGGAAATGCTCAAATGAATTTTCTTGAGGAGGAGCTGAATAAGGTACTTACAGATAATTCCGATGCTACAATTTTGTTATTGCTGCATCATCATCCATTTAAGCTAGATAATGTTTCCGACGACCTGTGGCATCAATTGGTCAATGGAGATGCTTTAATGAGAGTGATTAAAAATAAGATTGATGTTTTATTTTTTGGTCATGAAAATTGGCATTTCTACAATAAATTCGGAAAAATAAATGGTATAGATTGCGGCATACCTCATATCTTATCTTGTTCAAATACTACAGACGCAAAAGGCAGAAAAATGACTGTAACTAGTGACGGATTAATAAATTGGAAAAAACCAGAAATGAGAGGGCTTTTCGGATGGGAAATCGAAATTGAAAACAAAGAGAATATCTGGATTAAAATGCTGCAATTCGATTTAACTAATAATAACATTATTAAAACTGAAGTATAAGAGTGAAAAATGTCGCATTGGATTAAAATATCCTTATCTTCATAAACTTACCATTCTAAGCATCTGTTAAAAAAATGTCACTTAACGAAAAGACAGCGAAGATTCGGAAGGTTATGAGAAAAGAATGAAAAATTTTGAAAAATCTTTAATTACAAAAACGGGGAAAGAAGAACTTAAATTTGAAACAAATCCTGTAAGATTCCTTCCATTTATACCAAAAATGAAGGGTGAACGTTTAATGAAGGCTATTATTTGGTTAATAAGTATTATTAATATTATAATAACTCTCTGTTGGTATTTTGGCTGGATTTTCCCAGATCTCCTTTTTGATGCTGGCATCAACCCTCATCCAATCCTGTCTCCTGGCATTTAAAATTCGTCTTTTACCCGCTTTCTGTTTGACCTCTAGTATTTAGTGCATCCAAAAAGAATAAATGAACGATGCCGCAAAGCCGGAAATTAACAGCGCCTTCCTTTCTCATTTTGCTATGATATAATTCAACCTTTAAAAAGCAGAGATAAAAATGGAAGATCAGGAAAGAGTTTTTGTAGGTTCTTACGAACTTGATGATATTGCTAAGCGGGCGGTAATGGATGTGCTGGATAGTGGAAGAGTTTCTGAAGGACAATTTACCTATACTTTCGAAACTAAATTCAAGGAATATGCAGGGTCTAAATATTGTATAGCGACCAGTTCAGGAACATCCGCCATTCAAGCCGGTTTGATCGCCCTCGGCTATCATCCCCTGATGAAACAAAAAAAAGCGGTAAAAATAATCACAACGCCGCTGACCTACATAGCAACAGTAAATGCAATTCATTTCAGCGGCTTTGAACCTGTCTTTGCAGATATTGATCATAAACGCTTCGGAATTATACCGGAAGACGTCGAAAGAATTCTCGATGAGGCTGGGAATAAGGTGGATGATTTCGTAGCGATCCTTGCAGTCCACCTTATGGGATACCCGTGCGATATGGACAGACTTCGTAAAATCGCCGATAAATATAATCTTCTTCTGATAGAAGATTCGGCACAAGCTCACGGGTCCTTATACAAGGGTAAAAAGACCGGTTCGATAGGGCTTTTCGGTGCATTTTCCTTTTACATAGCCCACAACATTCAGGCCGGTGAGATGGGGGCGATCGTAACCGACGATGAAAAACTTTATAAGCTCTTGAAACAGGTGAAAGCGAACGGCCGTGTTTGCGACTGCCCGGTCTGCACGAGACCGCAGGGATATTGCCCGCATATGCCGAAAGACGACGACGATGAAACCGATTTCGACCCCCGCTTCACACATTCCATATTGGGATTGAATTTCAAGACGATGGAATTTCAAGCCGCTCTTGCCACCACACAGTTGAGAAAAGCCGGGGATATCTTCGCCGCAAGGCAACATAATGTCAGGTACTACAACAATCATCTTCAAAAGTATGCTGACCGTATCCAGCTGCCGGAGATAGATCCGGATGTAAGCTATCTCGCTTATCCTATGGTGCTTCGTCCGGATGCCGGCATAAGCCGCAAGAAGCTCCGAATCGAGCTGGAGAATCACGGTATCGAAACGAGAACATTATTCGGCTGTATTCCCACCCAGCAGCCTGCTTATTCTCATTTGGCGAAAGAATACGAGGGGAAGCTTCCCAACGCTGATTATATAGGCTTGAACGGATTCTATATCGGATGCCACCAATATCTTACGGAAGCCCATCTTGAAAAGGTAGTGAAGACGTTTACAAAGGTTTTAGGATGAAAAACGAAGACGCTGTTCTTGTGGTTATCCCGTCATATAACGAAAAAGAAAACATCGGGAGCCTCGTGGAAAAAATCCTCGAAACGGATCCTTCGATAGATGTTCTCGTTGTTGACGACAACTCCCCGGACGGGACGGCGGAAATAGTCAGAAAAACCGGCGGCTTCGGCAAAAGGCTTCATTTGATCGTACGCGGAAAAAAGAACGGCAGAGGCGGAGCGGTCCTCGACGGATTCCGCTACGGATTGAAAGATAAAAAAAACTACTCGTATTTTTTCGAAATGGATGCGGACTTCTCGCATTCACCTGATGAAATACCGCGTTTTCTCGAAAAGATACAAGACTGCGATCTTGTTATAGGTTCCAGATACCGTAGCGGCAGCAAAATCATAGGCTGGCCCATCACCCGTAAAGTATTCTCCAGGTTGGCGAACATCTACGCCCGCTGCCTCCTGAGGATTCCTATCACCGACTACACGAACGGCTACCGTTTGTACAGAAGAGAGGTGCTTGAAAACCTGAAATACGGAGCGGTCGAGGCATCCGGTTATATCGTGTTGAGCGAAGTCGCATTCCAGATACATCTTGCCGGCTATCGGATCGGCGAGGTTCCGACGGTTTTCGTTAACAGGCGGCGCGGGCTGTCGAACCTGTCATTCAACGAGATTCACTCCGCCTTGCGTTCGGTCTTCCGCCTCGCGCTGAAACGCAAAAAAATTAAAAAAATGGTCACGCGGAAAAATTAATGGCTGATATTCTGACACTTTCGACATCATATCCCAGGTTCGAAGGGGATGTAATTGCCCCTTTCATTGAAAGCATCACAAAAGAGATCACAATCGCCGGGAACCGGATTGATATGCTTCTTCCGTTTCATCCCAAATTTGACCGGCGAAACGAGAAAGCTATAGCTTTCCACCTTTATAGATATGCTTCTTCCGAAAAGTTTATGATCTGGGGTTACGCCTCTTCGATGAAGGCGGACGTTAAACTGAAATGGAAAGCCATCTTATTAGCTCCCAGGGTTTATCTCTCCGCCCTGAATGCCGGGAAGAAACTGCTGGAACAGAAAAAATACCACTTGATTCATGCGCATTGGCTCCTGCCTAACGGTTATATTGCCATGCGGCTTGCGCGGCGCTATAAAATTCCATTCGCAGTGAGCCTGCACGGAAGCGATATGACGATTGCAGAAAGGCCGCTGTTCAGAAGATTTGCGCGCTCGGTGCTGAAGGAAGCCGCCTGGATAACTGCCTGCAGCGAGGATTTGCGCATCAGGGCTGTCGGTCTTGGGTGCGATCCCGGAAAGATTGAAACAATCCCCTATGGCGTGGACATGCTTCTTTTCCAGCCTGATGCAGCGCGGATGTCGAGACTCAGACGCAAACTGAAAAACAATATCAAGAGCGGCGATAAAATCGTCCTCGCGGTGGGCCGCCTCGTGGAGAAAAAAGGGTTCATTCATTTGATAGAGGCAATGTCGAAAATACTACAAAAGCGCCGCGACGCACTTCTTGTCATTGCGGGTGACGGTGATTTGAAAGACTCTTTGCAGAAAAAAGTGTATGAACTTGGAATAATGAAAAACGTCCACTTTGCGGGAAATATCGAGCGGGATGAACTTCTGATATACTTCAGCGGTTGCGACATCCTTGCGGTCCCATCGGTGTACGACAAGAAGGGAAACGTTGACGGCCTGCCGAATGTCCTAATGGAAGGACTGTCCTCCGGCAGAGCCGTGATCGCCAGCGATATCGCCGGCATTCCCAATGTCATTACGGACGGCATCAACGGCCTGCTCGTCGAACCGGGAAATTCCTCAGGCATAGCTGAAGCTATTGAAAGATTAATTGATGACGGCCCCCTGCGCCGAAGGCTCGGCACCGAAGCGAGGAGGCATTGTCTCAACCGTTATACGTGGAAAATAACCGGCGGCAAATATGCCAAAGGTCTGAAAGCTATCCTTGAATGAAAAGGCTTTTTCCTCGATATAGGATATACAGGCTCAGGGAACTGCTTGCGATCGTGTCGTTCGATATCGTAACCTATATTCTATTAGCACCGTTAAAAATATTTCATTTATACATCGGGAACCGGCTTCGGGATTATTCCAAAGATAAAATCCGAAAAATCCTTATCTTCCGGACAGACAGGATCGGCGACCTTGTGATGACCCTGCCTGCAATAAAGCTTCTTCGTGAAAGATATCCTGAGGCTAAACTGCATCTCGTCGCCGGAAGGTGGAACGAACCCATCCTCAACTATGTCAAATACTTCGATCTTATCCACTTTTGGAGCCCGTCATGGATCAGCCGCGGTGAAGAGAGCGACTCGATCCTCCGATTGTGCTCGCGGGCAATTCAAATCAGAAAAGAACAGTACGATCTATCAATAGATTTTACATCCGACGTAAGGATCAATCTGCTGATGTGGCTTTCCGGAGCGAAAAAGCGCATCGGATATTCCGACAGCGGGGGTGGAGCTTTCCTGACCGAAACTGTTGAGGATGGAGGAATCCACCGCGTCGAGCAGAATATGGAACCTTTGAAAACGCTCGGAATCGTAGAGAAAGATTATGTTCCGAAACTGGAAGGAACAATTCAATTCGAAAACGGTATAGGAAAAACGCTCGGCGCTTTTGATGGTAAAGATATTAATGGAAATATTACACAATACATCATCATCCACCCATGGGGCGGGAGGCCTGTGAAGACCTGGAGAATGGAAAAATATGCCGGGCTGGCTAAAATGATCCGCGAGAAACTTAAGATCAATATTATCATTACCGGTTCCGGGCAGGACTACGCCTTATGCGAGGCTATCAAAGAAAAAAGCGGCATAAGTGTTCTTAACCTGGCGGGGAAACTCACTTTTGAACAAATGATGAGCGCGATGAAATCCGCGCTGGTTTTTATAAGCCCCGATACAGGCCCGATGCATATTGCAGCAGCTCTCGGAGCGCCGACTGTTACACTCTTCGGCCCTTCCGACCCGGCAAAATACGGCCCGTATGGTGACCCAAAACTACACCGGGTGGTCGTGCCAAAGGACATCGAGTGTCTTCATTGCAACAAGATTCGCAAACCCCCCGAAAGATGTTTCAAGGATGGAATCTCTTTATGTATGGAAGCAATATCGGTAGAAGATGTCTTCAAAGAATGTAAGGCATTGCTTGACTCAACAGGAAAAAGGAGAGGAATTGGTATACCAAAGAAAAGACGGTAGAAGAGAGAATGAACTTCGTCCGATAAAAATTATTCCTGATTTTCAAAAACATCCGATTGCCTCGGTTCTGATAGAAACCGGCGATACGAAGGTTATATGCGCTGTGAGCGAAACGGATACCGTTCCGTTATTTATAACAGAGGAAGGACGCGGGTGGGTGACAGCAGAATACTCGCTCCTTCCTTCGTCCACAAAGCCGAGGAGCCAGAGGGAAGCCTCGAAGGGCCGCCTGTCAGGGCGGACGAGCGAGATTCAGCGGATCATCGGAAGATGCCTGAGATCGGTGGTCAATCTCAATCTGCTGGGAACTCGAACTCTCACCGTGGACTGCGATACTATCCAAGCTGATGGAGGAACGCGAACAGCGGCGATAACCGGAGGATTCGCGGCTCTTGTTCTCGCGCTCGCTAAGATCAGAGATGAAGGAAGGCTCGGAGCCGGAAGACTGCCGGTCAATGATTACCTCGCGGCCGTAAGCGTCGGGATGACCGAGGAAGGCGAAATACTACTGGACCTCGATTATTCCGAAGACAGCCGGATCGCAGTGGATCTCAATGTTGTTCGAACCGGCGCCGGAAAGTACGTAGAAATCCAGGGGGGAGCGGAAAAGATGCCTTTTACAAATTCACAGTTGCAGGAGATGCTGAAAACGGCCGACATCGGTATCGGCAAATTGATAGAGGAACAGAAGAAATTATTGAAGGGCATCCTTTAATATAATAATGACATCAGCTAACAAGAAAAGTCTGTTGCTCGCCACTACCAACAGAGGCAAGATATCGGAAATATCCATTTTGCTTGGAGATATGTTCGAACCGCTGTCGCTCTCTGAGGTTCTCGGACCCCCCCCAGATTGTAATGAAACAGGGATGACCTTCGCTGAAAATGCGGAAGGCAAAGCAGTTTTCTATAATCGTATCAGCGGCATCCCGACAGTAGCGGACGACTCGGGCTTGAGCGTCGTATCCCTGAATGGGGCGCCCGGAGTCCGTTCAGCGCGCTGGGCAGGGAAAGATGCGGATGACAAAGAAAAGATAAGTAAGATTCTCGAAGAAATGAAGGACATTCCGATCGGACAAAGACAAGCGTCATTCATTTGCTGCGCTTCCTTCGCCGACAAAGGCGTAGTCATTAAAACTGTAACCGGAACAGTCGAGGGAGAAATCGCTTTCGACCCCACCGGAATTTCAGGTTTCGGCTATGACCCGGTTTTTTATTATCCTCCATTAAGGAAAACATTCGCGGAGATGACCACCGAAGAAAAAAACAGCTGCAGCCACAGAGGAAAGGCATTCCGGGAGATCGCGGATTTTATCAAGCTTTATTTCAATATCGGCGAATAAAAGACTGCCCTGAATCATCGAGAAACGTCGGCATCATTGACCGGTTTCAGAATCATAATGCCGAATCCAAGCTCATGCGGATAACTTCAATTCCCCAGATAGCCCAACGCTTTCAGCTGCTCCTGAAGTTCCTTATTGATGACTCGATTTCCCCCGCTCCCGGAAATGCGCCTGGAAGCCTTATCATTGACTGACATCGAGATTTCCTTCAGATAATCAAGATACCTGTTGCCGAGCGCGAATCCCGATTTCCATAGGTTATCGCTTTCCATATTATTTTTGGAAAGATCGAAGAATTCATATTCTGTTATTCCAGCTCTCTTATTCTTTTCGCTCCGCGGCAGGTTTTTTATTACCAGTTTGTAATTGGAAGAGCGGACGCTTTTCATATTCTGCGGGAGATACGACGATTCGATATAAACCAGCCTGTTTTGCAGGTCATCTCTTGCGAGCAGCCTTTGAAGGTCAATTCCTCTGACGCCGTCTTCGATATCCATTTCAACAAGTCCCGTGATAGTCGGAAGAATATCTACCGAGCTCACCTGGCTCGTAATCTTTTTCCCGGCATTGAAGCCGTCGCCTCCTTTAATGATCAGCGGGATACGCACTTCGCTATCGTACAGGCTTTTCCCGTGAAGACCGGCATCCCCCTCTTTCATCACATAATCAAAATCCTCGCCGTGATCGCTTGTAATGATGATAACCGTGTTCTCATAAAGATCGTTTTTCTTCAGCCACTTAAATAACCTTTCGAGCTGCTGATCGGCATTATGAATATCGCCGTCATATTTCGCGATACTTCTCTCCTTGAAGGAAGCAGATGCCGAAAGTTGCGATGAAAAATATGTGTTTGTGTAGGGGGCATGAACTTCGTAGGTATGAAAAAACAGAAAGAACTTATTCTCCTTGTTTTCGGCAAGCCATTTCAGCACCTGCCCCATCGCATGCTCGATATCCTTGGGTGTGTTTTTATACAGATCGAATCCCTTGTCGAAACCGAAGAATTCCGACATATATCCGCCGTTGTGAAAACCGGCGGTCTTGTAGTTCATCGCTCTCAAATATGACGCGATGGTTTTTACTTCGTCGGCAAAAAAAGTGTTGCTGATCGCATTGCCCGGAACATAACCGGTTTCCGCGGAATAAAGGCCTGTTAACATGCTCATATGAGAAGGCAAAGTCCAATTGGAGCACGAGGCTGCATTGAGGAATATCGTCCCCTCGGCGGCAATTTTATCAATATTCGGCGATGTCAGTCTGTGATAACCGTAACAGCCCAAATGATCCGCTCTGAGAGTATCAAGAGATATAAGTATAATATTCTTATCAGCCCGCTCTCTTTTTCTAAAAAGCATAGGGGAACCGCAAGCGAGAAGAATATTCTTTTCATTCATGAGAAGCTTCCCATCTATCGTATCGAACTTTAGTATGATTTTCTTCTTTCTTCCGGAAAACTTAGATAAATCCACCGAGAAGCGGTTGAAGCGCGGATGCTCGCTTTTTCTGATCGGAAATTTAACAGTGAATGCCTTTTCGGCCTTTCCACCTTTCTCACCAACTTCCACTCTGAATCGGAGCCTTTCCATTCTCCAAACAAAATTTGGTACCAAGGCCAAATGAAACTCAAAACTTGCGTCGCTTGGAATCGAAACTTCATAGTCAAGCATTGAGTTAATAGGAAAATAGATGACAGGCCTCACTTCCGTACTCATATTCAAACGGCGCGTGTAATTTCTTTTCGTGTCTTCCGCCGTCATAAACTGACGGAAGGATGGCGGATTCCAGCCGGGGTCATTAATATTGAACCTATGGTCGCGTATCGTTTTATGATTCCAATTCATTAAATTGATCAGATCTTTCTCCATATTTTTTTGCATTTCCGCGAATTTGACGACATATCTGGTTGAAGCTTTGCGATCGCTGGAATATTCAAAAGAAATTTTACCGTGGGACACAAACCGGCCATCCTTTTGCTGATACAGCACATCATCGTCATTTATTAAAACGAGATAATCCTGATAAAAAGCGATAACCAACACATTATTCTTTCCGGTATCCGCCTGATATGAAAAATTATCAATCCTCTCCTCTATCCCGTCTTTATACCCGGCGAGCTGGGTGTTGATAGTCTGTCCGCGGGCGGAAACAACAAGCCTATAATAATTATGATCGTCAAGAATCTTGAATTTAAAAATAAATGTCTGTAAAAAATCGGATGAAGGGAAAACAAGCCTGAATCCTGCCGCATCCACAATCGAGCTTATGGAATCGAGCTCCCTTCCATCGCGGGACAGAATTTTTATATCATTAGAAAAAAGGTTCGCCAGCTTGGATTTTATGCTTGGCGGATCGTAAGAATAAATTTTATCAGGAAAACCTAATTCAAGTTGATATTCAGGATCGAAATTGAATTTTATTGTGGAATCGAAAGAAGAAATGAAATCATAATCATTGAAATTTTTTATCTTCCCGGGATGAACCAATACATAGATTATCGGCACTGAGATCAGCGCGGAAAGAACCAAGACCAGTTTCCAATAATTCCGCATTAAAATGACTCCTTAAAATTCAATCTTTTCGCAAACCTTGAAATAGTAATATAACAACACAACACGGCACTTTCAAATATCCTATTGAAAGGAATATCAAATGAATAAGTTTTGTGGTTTTTTATTATGAAAGTTATAAAACACAACCTGGATATGAAATCAGGCTTTGCTTTCCTCTTCCCAATTTAAAAGCCTGCGCTCGCCCTCCAGGTTCTTGATACCGGAGATGTCTTGCGTGAATTCAATAGTTCCGAGGTATTTACCCTCCCTGTTTCGGACCGGCAGATACCTGATGTGAATGAATTTTTCTCCCATCTGAATCCAGAACTCAGCGCTCTCCTTTTTGCCGGCCTTGAACTCATCGAGTATCCTGCGGACAATATGAACGCTCTTCGGAGGATGGCATTTTTCAACGTTCCTGCCGATGATGCCGGGACTCCGCGGGAAGATCCTCTCTTTGCCCTCTGTGTAATATCTGACATTGTCGTTTTCGTCAACGAACGACAAATCTATCGGCAGGGTAGTCAAAATGCTATCGAGCTGTTCAAGCGTCAATACACCGGTATTCAAATCTATCTCTCCATCGAGACGGTTCGAGGAATATGATTTTTCCTCCATCTGTAAGGGACTGAAAGCACCTTTTCCGGAAGACCATTCACTTGAAGGAGAACTGAAAGAATAGCCGATTGCGTCTTCTCCGCGGCGAATCTCAATCCATTCATCTTCCGTGAGCCTTTCCATTGCCATTGGAAACAGTATCGAATTCTCTTTGGCAACCATCTCGATGATATCTCTCGCCGCTGAAGCCGCAACGGTTTTTATATCTTCCATATTTTTTTGAATGAGGAGTGGCTGCAATTTTTTAAGTTTTGCCCGGATTTCATCATGGACAGCCCACATAACCTGCGAAGGACCGGAAAAACCTTTTCTTTCCAGAAATGGGAAGAGTTGGTTTTCTTTTCGCCTGTAGTGAAATTCGATTTTCATAAGCTGTTCCAGAATTTTCACCAGCTGTTCATAAATATGATCCTTTGCCTTTCCTTTTTCTTTGTCGAGTTTGAACGCCAAGGCGCTTAACTCCCCGGCGAGTCTGGTTATTTCCTCGTTCTCAGCTTTATAAGTATTCACAGGATGACCGGCGGGTGTCTCGATTTCCGGCATCGTAGAAATGCCGTCGCTCACCAACGCATGATGGACGCTGCAAAGTCTTTGAACCTCAGTGATAGGCATTCCTTCCTTGATCAATGCCTCCTCCATTTTTACAATCCCGCCCGGTTCTATCTTGCTGATAAGTTTGTCAAATTGTTTCTTCGCCTCGGCAAAATTTTCATCTTTGTGGAGTTTTTTAATGATTTCTTTTAACATATTTATCTTTTCATCTTCAGCGACAACTGAGGCCGCCATTTCTTCCGTCACTCCGCCCTTTTCGATCCGTTCATTGATTTTTAAAATAAGCTCATCCAGATTAATGCCTCCGATATCAGCCGCTTTTTCGAGTGTGGCGATCTTGCCCATGGTCATACGGAATGCCTTGTTTTTCAGTAATTTGAATTCCGGTTTCAGGGCGATGAAAAAATCTTCCAAAAAAGGGAATGCGACAAGCAGATCGTTCAGCTTCGTTTCTTTATTTATATTCATTTTCTCTCTCCTTTTTATTGCTTATACAGTTTTTCCGAAGTAAGCAGATTGATCTGAAAATTGAGCTGTGAAAGCTTCTTCTCGGCAAGTATTTCTTCAAACTGCTCGCTGATTTTACGGGAAAACGCTCCCAATGCGCAGGCAGCGCCCTGGCATGATCCAATTTTAAAAAAGCATTTGCTGACTGAAAGGGGACCTTCTATCGCTTCATATATTTCTTTCAGCGTGATTTGATCGGCGTCCCTACCGAGGATAAAACCTCCCGCTGGACCTCTAATGGATTTGACGAGTCCTGCTTTCGATAATTTTAACAGTACCTTCGAAAGATGATTCGACGAGGCATTGATAATCCGTGAAAGATCCTTTGAATTGCGCGAGACACCGTCCGAAACATAGAGAATCGCCATCGAGTGGAGCGCCAGATTCACAGCCTCGGAAGCTTTAAATATTTCAGCCATATAAATCCTCCTGTCCTTATTATATGCATAAAGGTACTGCAATGCAAGTATTATTCGCGATATTTACAATATTTTGTGATTCCATAATCGAATCAATTGAATTCATTAAATTACGCTAAATAAAAGATTCCTCTGACTTTGTCACAATTTTGTCATTCAGCCGAAGCATTTTATTGACATTTTACAATAATTCTGGTAATATTACGCATCTTAGGAGGTATTTATGAAAAGACATTTGACTTTAATAGCTCTGCTCTGCGTTTTTGCCTTTCTCGTCGTTCCAAACGCAAGCGCTCAGAAAAGCACAAAAACCCAGGATATGAAGTTCTATATCAATCTGGGTGTTGCTGCCGATGACTCTTTCGACTATTTCTATTGGCAGGGTGGCGCGCTGATGGATTTCTATTTCGGCGATAACCTCGTTCTATCACCGGAAGTGATGTTTATCGGGTATAAATTCGATTTCGATGTTCTGTCCCTTTATCCCGGCGCCACTTTAAATCTCCTTCTCGGTAAAGGTGAAAACAAACTGTTCGTGGGTGGAGGTTTGTTGCTTGACATCAACATTGAACCTGCCGGCGCCGATCCAGTACTTGAGTTCAAGATCAACGGTGGTATGATTTCAAACAATATGCGTCTTACCGTCTATATCATGACTCCGTTCGATGACATTTTCGGTACGATGCTGCTTGGTGCAAATGTAGGTTTCGCCCTGTAATTTCGATCATTTGTATTTAAAAAGCCCGTCCTTTGATTCAAAGGCGGGCCTTTTTGTATTAGAATATATCTATGCATTATATCGGAATTGATGTAGGTTCAGTAAGCACGGATATCGTTATAATAGATTCCTCTAAAAAAATACTCACAGCTGGAATCAGACCGAGCGGTTCGAGCGGGAAAGAAACCTCTTCGGCACTCCTTAAAGAGCTTTTCGCTTCAATAGATAAGCCATCTGGCGAATCCCCTTCATTCGTCGTTTCCACCGGTTACGGAAGGAGAAACGTGGAGTGCATGGATAAAGCTGTTACCGAGATCACATGCCATGCTTTGGGCGCAAAACATTTATTCCCTCAAACCGACACGGTACTCGACATCGGTGGTCAGGACAGCAAAGCGATACGGCTTGATAAAAACGGAATGGTATCCGACTTCCAGATGAACGACAGATGTGCCGCCGGGACAGGCAGATTTATAGAAGTAATGGCGAGCATCCTCGAAACCGATATAGTGGAGCTGAATAGGCTTTACTTCGAGCCGGGAGATGCGGTCAATTTGAGCGCCACCTGTACGGTGTTTGCCGAATCCGAAATTATTTCGCTGTTAAATGACGGTGTCTCAAAATCATGCATTGCCAAGGGTCTGTTCAGATCAATCGCCGAAAGATCAATTCAGCTTCTCTCGATCATCAATCCAGGATCGAATTTAACACTCACCGGCGGTGTTCCAATGAACCCGGCCCTCGTTGCGGAAATTAAAAACACCTTCCGAGGCTCGGTCAACCTGCCCGTAGACCCTCAAACGGCCGGCGCGTTGGGGGCTGCGCTGCTGGCTCTCAAATATGGAGCTTAGCTTCCAAGATTGTTCGTCACAATACTCCTCTCGGCACTTCTCAGCCGCTCTATTATTTTTTTTCAACCTTTTCAGAGAATTCTCGTCTTTATATTATGTAATGAGCAGGAAATCACGAACGATGATTTACGGAAAAAACAGTGACGGAAAGTCGGTTACAGCAAAACAGGCAGAAACCATTTAGCGATCAGTAAGAGCCGAAAACCGGTATTCAGATGGTGGCAGCAATAAAAAAAATCATTAATGAGGCTGTTTTAAACGATTATACTATCTCAAGAGCCAAAGCGGGCGATCTGGATGCATTTGAAGCAATCGTCAAGGGTTATCAGAAGAAGGTATTCATATGCGCTTACGGAATGCTTATGAACAGGGAGGATGCGATGGAAACAGTCCAGGAAACATTTATGAAAATATATAAATCTTTCGGTACATTGAAAGACGATCTGAAATTCGAACCCTGGCTGTTTACCATTACAAATAATCTCTGCATCGACAGGCTTAGAAAGAACAAGAATCTTAAATTACAGAGAACCCCGATCGAGGATATTTCGGAATTGGAAATGCCCGCCAATCAAAATTTCGATAAAGACAGAGACACGGAACATTTTAAAAACGCAATTAAAAATTGCATCCAAACTCTGCCCAAGAGGCAAAAAACCATCATCATTATGCGTTATTTTCAGGATTTGAAGTTCGGCGAAATAGCGGGGACTTTAGGGATATCCATCGGAACCGTTAAAAAACTTCATTTCAGCGCCCTTGCCAAACTCAAGGAAAAAGCCGCCAGGACCTGGAGTCTGTGATTATGTTCAAAGAAAAAATATTTAAAAAGAGTTTGATCAATGCTGTGAGTAATGAAAAGGAAATCATAAACCGATCGGGGAAAACTGCGGAAAAAAGCAATTCCGGTGAATATAACCGGACTCTGGCGGACCTCATAAAAATCCAGGATTGTCTTCATCAGATCAAGGCGGAAATTGACTCCGAGGTCGCTACCACCGATTGGGATCGGAATACCACTGACATAATGCAAAACATACGAAGCCTGAGAAATTCTCCTGAACCTCAAAGAAACTCTATATTGTCATTGTCCATCAAGACAGCATACAGATTTGCAACCGCTGCTGTTTCTCTATTGGCAATATGCTATCTTGTTTTCTTTTCACCCCTCAATGATGATCATCGGGGAGATAGGATTATCATATCCAAATACTCCATCGAACAAATCGAGAAATCTCTGGCAAAAGATGAGACTGCTGAATATCTTCGCCAGTCGGACATCGTAATTGCGTCCGTCGCTAATATGTCCGCCTCGGGATCAGATAACGATGCAATAAATCAGAATGCAAGGCAGGCAAAGAGTCTCCTTATGAAAAAGAAATATTTAAACCGCAATCTGAATGATTATGAGCTTTCCAAAGCGCAGTCAATATGTGATCAGGTTGAATTTATTCTTTACGACATCGTTCAGCTTCGGGAAACTAACGATATGAATTCAATAAAAAACGTCAAAGATTTGATTCAGGATAAGAAAATTCTGTTGAAGATCAAACTCGTTCAATACGAACTTAGCGACAAGGAGGTCTGAAATGCAAATCAGATTCAAAGCGACCGCCTTGATAGTACTGCTCTCCCTGACAGCGCTGTCAGCTATTCCATCGGAGGATCAAAGATTGCTTCAAAATGCGAAATCTATGATCTTCGATAAAAAATGGCGCGACGCTCTTATCTCTCTCAATGAAGTGATATCGAAGTACCCCAGGAGCGATGCCTATGCAACGGCCATATTTTATAAAAGCAAATGTCTCGCAGAGACCGGCGATTCAAGCGGAGCGCTCGAACTGTACCAGAAATACTTGAGAATTGACAAAAACGGTGGATTCAAAGAAGACGCACAGATTGCGGTAATAGACATCTCCTACAAGCTGTACTCATCAGGGGGCAAAGAAAACCTAAAGAATATTCTCCAATTCTTGAATTCAGAAACAGATACGATTGCACGGTATTATGCAGCTTTCAAACTCAGCTATGATAAAAACAAGGAAATTGCCAAGCTGGGGGTTCCTGTGCTGAAGGAGATAATTTTAAATGAAGAGGACACCGACCTCAGGGATAGAGCGAAGATTGCCCTTCTGCGTATAGACCCTTCTATAATGAAAGATGTTGAAATCGCAGCAAAAACCGGTCAAAAAATGATCGGGTTTTCCGTATATAGCAAAACGCGGAAAATGACAATCATTAATATAGCTGTTCCAGCTTCGCTCGCAGAACTTCTTATAGATTCTTTAAATGACAAGGACTTTGAGATTGACGATCTGAAGATAGACGGAGTAGATGCCAAAAAATTGATTCTTTCAAAAATTAAGCAAGCGAAAACCGGCATACTCACGTTTGATACTGAAGATCTAATTATAAAAATTCAAATTGACTGATTGTTTAAATAGGAGGTAAATATGAAGTCAAAAATAATCGCGGGAATGATACTGATCGCAGTGTTGGGTTTCATCACTGCAGTCCTATGTGCAGGTGAAACAGGTTGGATCAACGTCAAGATAACAGATATGAATACCGGCAAAGATATGATTTCCATCCGGCTTCCCCTTTCGGTTCTCAATCTTGTAAATGATTACGACCATGAGTCAAAGATAGGAATATCCACTGGTTGTAAAATTGATTTCACCAAGTTAATCGAATTGATGAAAGAATCCGACAACCAATTCCTCATCAAAATCGAAGAGAAGAATGAGCATAAAATGATTAAAATATGGTTAGATTAACCATAAAGGAGTATGAAAATGAAAAAAATATTAGCTATAGCTGCGACACTCTTTATAGCAGTCTTGTTGACGGTGAATTTTGCCGAATCCCAATCCTCGACTGATTACAAAGTTATCAAAAATGCTGTAAAGAAAAACGGAGAGACAGGAAAAGACCTGATTTTTCATCTTACGGTGAAGGACAATGAAGACGGGGATTCAGTTGTGATCGAAATGCCTTTCAACGTTGTAGAATATCTTGTAGAGAGCTGCAAAGACGCCGACATTCACTTGGAAGGTAAAAAAGCTTTCAAACTTAGGGACGTTTTCGATAAACTAAAGAAAGCCGGTCCGATGACGATAATCGAGATAAATGAATTCGAAAATGACAATACAATAAAAATCTGGCTCGAATAGCTCAGCGAAAACCACGGTACGAAGTTAACTATCAATTTTCTCAGGAGATCGGGAATTCGATCTCCTGTTTTTTTCCCCTTATTGCATCCTATTCCATCCATATTGTTTTTATCCTTCAACTGGACATCCACTCGCCGGACATTTAATATTTACCCATTAAAAGTTTTAAATGACATATTATCTCAATTATTTTTAATGGGAGTGTCTATATGGATAATAAGCAATTCCGAAAAACCGCCCACGAATTCGTGGATTGGATCGCTGATTTCCTTGAAAATATCGAAAGGTATCCCGTCCTGGCGAAAACTAAACCGGGTGATATCAAGGTTCAGCTGCCGTGCAATCCTCCGTTTAAAGGTGAGGATATGAAGACTATCTTCTCGGACTTTGAGAATATAATACTGCCTGGAATTACTCATTGGCAGCATCCGTCCTTTTTTGCATACTTCCCCGCAAACAGCAGCCCGCCTTCTCTCCTCGCCGAGATGCTGACCGCCGCCGTTGGAGCCCAGTGTATGGCTTGGCAGACCTCTCCCGCCGCTACGGAGCTTGAAGAAGTCGTTATGGAATGGCTGCGGAATATGCTCGGCCTTCCCGGCGATTTTACCGGCGTCATACAGGACACCGCTTCCACTTCCACCCTCAGCGCTCTTATTACTGCCCGAGAGAAAACTACCGGCTTCAGCGTGAATGAGGACGGTTTTTATCAAAGCAGCGGAAATCAAAGGCTGGCGGTTTACACATCGAGCGAAGCGCATTCCTCAATTGAAAAGGGCGCGAAGATCGCAGGATTCGGGAAAAAGTATCTCCGCCTGATTCCGGTTGATGATGATTTCAGGATGATTCCCTCTGAACTGGAAAAAGCCATAAGGAATGATATGGATAATGGCATAACCCCCTGCTGCGTCGTCGCGGCAATCGGGACAACTTCGTCTCTCGCTGTTGACCCGCTACGGAAGATCGGGGAGATATGCAGAAGTTACAGCCTCTGGCTTCACGTTGATGCCGCCATGGCAGGAACCGCTGCGATCCTCCCGGAAAAAAGATGGATTCTCGACGGAATCGAGCACGCCGATTCGTTCGTCTTCAATCCCCATAAGTGGATGTTCACCAACTTCGACTGCTCGGCATATTTCTGCAAAGACCCAAAACATTTAATTAAAACCTTCAGCATCAATCCCGAGTACCTGAAAACCGACGCGGATATGAGAGTCAAAAATCTCCGGGACTGGGGTATTCCGCTCGGGCGGAGGTTCAGGGCGTTGAAGCTCTGGTTCGTAATCCGTTCATACGGAGTCGCCGGGCTTCAAAAAATGGTGAGAGAACACATCAGGTTGGCTGAAGAGTTTGCAAAATGGGTGGAAGAAGACGGCAGATTTGAACTGACGGCTCCGCAATCCCTAAATCTTGTCTGTTTCAGGTTCAATCCAAAAATAATGAAAATGGACGAAGCCGCACTTGAAGGAATCAACAAAGCGCTGATGGATGAGTTGAACGGCGGCGGGAAACTTTTCCTGAGCCACACGAAGCTAAAAGGAAAATTTGCACTCCGAATGAGCATCGGCCAAACCGGCACAGCTTGTAAACATGTAGAAAACGCATGGAATCTAATTAAAAACGCAAACGCGATTTCATGAATCAGGTTTAAAATCTATGAAGCTTTTTCGCGAAAATTAAAACCAGTCTTCGAAGTTTTCGCTGAGGTCTCCGTGTTTCTTATACCTGAGAAGCGCATCTTTACAGCTGCAATCTCTGGTAAGGACTTCCAATTTCGGAATCATGTTCAAGATCAGCTGGGGGATAGCCTCTTCAATGAGGGTTACAGTTTTAATCTCATCTTCTGATGCGAGTCCCTCGAACAGAACGCCCGCAGTATGTGGCCTGTCTGCAATCCCTTCTGCAAAATTTACCGGATAGCATAAAGCCCCGTAACAGATTTCAAGTTCGCGAGCGATAAATACTTCCGGGGCGATAGTCATGCCGACAAGATCAGCGCCGATCTGCAAAAGTTCCCTTATCTCGGAGCGGGTCTCCAGCCTGGGACCGGCTGTACAGGCGTAAACGCCCTGGTTTATTACCTTCCCTTTGAAATTCAACTTAATGTCCGTTTCCAGCAGAGCTCTGACAGAAGGGCAAAACGGTTCGTTCATCCTGATGACCCCGATCCCTTTTCCCTCGAAACAGGAACGGTGAGGCGCATTGCTGCGGTCAATCACATCGTCCGGTAAAACCACCGATCCAGGTCCAATGTTTTTCTTCAGAGAGCCTGGTGCGGAGATGGAGATGATTTTTTCGACTCCCCGCTTTTTCAAAGCAAATATATTAGCCCTCGCATTTACGTAAGGAGCCGATACGTCATAACCTTCCTCGCCGTTCCGAGACAGGACATAGAATGGGATTTTCCGGTAGATCATCGAATGAACGGGATTGCTCGGGCCGAATGGGGTTTCCATCTGCTGTTGTTTGAGATGGCTTGCGCCGTACTTTTCCAGTTGAGTGTGGAAATTGACTCTTCCGATTATCGCTAATTTTGCGGGCATAAAGGTTCTCCAATTATATTATAAAACAGATCCCTACGTTTCGGAGTTAAACCCATAGCGTTGATACATGAAACGATTTCTTCTTCAGTCATTCTGAAATCTGCGCCGGCCGCTCTGACCACATTTTCTTCAATCATCAGACTGCCGAAATCGTCCGCGCCGTAAGACAAGCCTATCTCGGCAATTTTTACCCCTTGTGTAACCCATGATACCTGGATGTGCGGGATGTTGTCTAAATAAAGTCTGCAAAATGCGAGAGTGCGCAGGTATTCGATAGATGAGCATTTTTCGACTTGGATCGTATCAGTTCCCGGCTGATAGGTCCAGGGGATGAATGCCGTAAACCCGCCCGTCTTGTCCTGCAATCTCCGAATTTTCTCCAGGTGTTCGACTCTCTCTTCTATCGTCTCGATATGCCCGAACATCATCGTTGCAGTGGTCTTCAATCCCAAATTATGCGCAATGCGCATTACTTCCAGCCATTCATCCGAGCTGCATTTATTCGGGGACAGCTGCTTTCGTACCCTGTCCACAAGAATTTCTGCGCCGCCGCCAGGGATGGAATCCAGTCCCGAATCTATAAGCCTTTTGACCACCGCGCGGATTGAAATCGCTTCAGACTTCGACAGATATACTATCTCAGGCGGACTCAAGGCATGGAGATGTATCTTGTATGAATCTTTAATCTTTTTAAATAACCCTTCGAAATACGACAAGCCGAGATGCGGATTAAGGCCTCCCTGTAGAAGGATTTGCGTTCCTCCCAGATTCATGGTCTCTTCAATTTTATCGAATAGATCATCCTCGGATAAAACATACCCGCCGTCAGAGCCGGGAACCGTATAAAAGGCGCAAAACTCACAGCCTGAGGAACAAATATTCGTATAGTTGATGTTTCGGTCTAAAATATAGGTAACTGTCTCGCCTGGATTTTTTGACCGTCGGAATGAATCGGCAGCCGCCGCGAGTTCCAGCAGCGGAGTATTCTTATAAAGAGACACACCTTTCACCAGCTCAATTCGCTTTTCGGTCGGGTATGAATAAAGACGGTTAGAGGACATTTTTGCATCAACCGAAGAACCGTAGTTCAGGCATTTCATCTATCAGCTTATAATGCTCTGCGTAGCGGTAGAATTCAATCAATCCTTGTTGTGCGCGCATTCCGAAATCAAACTTGATATGCTCTCTTAGATAAAGAAGGTTCCTCTTGTAATTGCTCTTCTTGTTTTTATCGGCATATTCCTTCGCTATTTTATCTATATTCATCATCCCGTCTTTCATGCTGCGGTTGAAATCCTCGATGAATTCGCTCTTGATTTTGCCGAGAGTTCCCGCCCAGATCGCATATACGAAAGGATAGCCCGTCATCTTTGTCCAGTCGGCTCCGAGATCACGGCTTTGATATCCGTTGTTTTCCAGATACAAGGCGTTATCCCCGATAAGAAGAGCGGCATCCGTCTTTTTCATCATTTTTTCTATATTCGGCTCCATATCAACGAAATCCGGGGATATGTTGTAAATTTCGCGGCATAGTATTTTAAGCAGAGCAATGCTTGTCCGGCTGTTGGTATCGAGCGCGACGGACTTTATATCCTCAATCCCGTTTTTATATATCAACAACACCGAAGCCACAGGTCCGCGCGATACGATGGCCACTTTGTCTATAATCCGGTATCGGGAATTTTTCGGATATTCTATGCTCGGCAAAAGAGCAAGATCAACCTCTCCCTTTTTCAACATCTCCGCGCATTCCGACGGAGTTCCATAGAATAATTCAAATTTGCCGTTTACCCGTCCATTTTCAAATCCGTAAAGAAGCGGCTTGCTGTTTAGGTATTTTAATACGCCTAACCTGATTTTCTGCGCTCTCTTTTCCATATTTACATTATATATGAAGTATTTTTTTTGGCAATCGGTTTTTTTCAGTCAAAAACCACCTTTTTCTGCTTAAAATTTTTCTTACTGATCATACTTTACATCTTTTTACTAGAATCGGAGGACTGCCAGGGCAGAAAGTGGTTATATTATGGTCATTGATTCAATTAAAAGAGATGTAGATGAATCTTTTATAATTATACTGGAAATATCTTCTGTTATGAGGCGTATTATTTCGATGATTTACATTAATTAAAAAGATTTGTTTTATCAAATGAAAAGTGAAAAATTCAGGAAAAATCTTAAAAAAGCGCTTTTATATTCGCTAATCGGCGCCGCCATTGGCTTCATTTTCGCCACCACAGGTTCAAGCACAGGAGGCACCTGAAAAGCTGGGGCGCTTTGGTGCCCTAACCCCCTGGCAGGGGGCATAATAGGTGCTGTCGTTGGAGGATTAATAGGATTGAATAAATCCACTAACGATAGCTTCCCTCATCTCTGATTCCCTTTCAATTCAAATGAACCTTTTATACCGACAATAAAGTCTAAACGAATGAATTAAGTTAAGGATTTTTTCTGGAACTGATTATTCGTTAAAAAGCATCCGCAAAGAATGAAACCAAACCAGAAAGAGGAACACGTTTTTGCGAACCATCAGCAAGCTTTTTGACCATCACGCTTTCATCCGCCATCTCTTCAGTCCCGATGATTAGAACATAAGGAATATGAAGTTTGTCCGCATATCTGAACTGTTTTTGAAGCTTCCCCGGTTCAGGGTAGATCTCACACGGAATCCCATTCGCGCGCAGCAGCCGCCCAATTCCAATCGCATGCCTGGTAGTTTCCTCGGAGAAATTGACAATCAGCGCCTTCGACACGCTTGATGGGACTGGAAGCAATTCGAATATCTTTATAACTTCTATCAGTCTTTCCAAGCCAAGCGAGGTTCCGACAGCGGGAATTTTTTCCTTCGTGAATATGCTGATGAGTTCGTCGTAGCGTCCTCCGCCCGTGATGCTGCCGATCTTTGGTTCACTGACGACCGTCTCAAATACTGTTCCGGTATAGTAGTCCAGCCCCCGCGCGAGCGAAATGTCGAATTTATAATACTCGTCGGCGATTCCCGATTCTTTGAGATAACCGAACAACTTTCTCAACTGTATTACAGCTGATCCGGTTTTTACAAATTTTCCCAGTTTCTCAGACACGAGATCCATGGCGGAAGCGGAAGTCGGATCGTTTACCTGAAGCATCTCCAGAATTTTAACGACGGCTGCATTCGAAAATCCGTTTTGGATCAATTCATCCTTCACTCCATCCGGCCCGATTTTATCCAGCTTGTCTATGGATCGGCAAAGCTGTAAAAGGAAATTCTGTTCAAGCCCTGCATAAGACAGAAGACCATTCAATACTTCACGATGATTTATCTTTATGCAGAATTTTTGAAAACCGAGCGCTTTAAGAGAGTCATATACAGCGGAGATTATTTCCGCTTCGGCCGTTATATCTTCGACGCCGATTATGTCGCAATCGCACTGATAAAATTCACGAAATCTTCCCTTCTGCGGTTTATCCGCCCTCCACACCGGCTGTATTTGATACCTTCTGAACGGACGCGGCAACTCCGGGTATTGCGCTATGACTCTGGCAAGAGGAACAGTGAGGTCATATCTCATTGCGACATCTCTCTCGCCCTGATCTTTGAACTTATATATAAGCTTTTCCCCCTCTTCGCCGTATTTGCCGGACAGAATATCCAAATGCTCGAGCGTAGGTGTTTCCAGTGGAAGAAAACCGTGAAGCTCAAATACATTTCTGATGATGGAAATCACTTTCTGCCTCAGGATCATATCCTCTGGCAAAAAATCCCTGAAGCCTTTTAACAATCTCGGTTCGATCAAACTCATCACATCAGCCTGTATATATTTGTCATAAGAAAGATTTTCTCAAATTCACAATTTATTACAAACAAATAAAGAAAAAAAAGCCCCGTTTGGTTAACGGGGCTGATAGAAAACCGGTATAGCTATTTAGGCGTTGTCTTGGGAGGCAATTTAGATTTCCGTTCCTTCTCTTCCAGCTGTTTGCATTCAGGCAGGTTCTTGTTCTTCGGTTCATCGCAATTGACTTCTACCTTATCCGGCCGTTTCAGGTCTTCGATTCTTTTATCGATTCTTTCCTTGTTTCCGAGTGCTACAGAATTACCTGAACACCTTCTCAATGCTTCTTTTATCGCAGCGTCAGCTCCATCAAGAAATTTCTTATTCTTATTCTTTAAAAGATATTGATTTTCGTAAGCCACTGCAAGACTAATAAACGGCGTGCATTCAGCAGATGGTGTGTTTTGGACGGATATCGTAAGATATTCAACCGCGCTCTCAAAATTCCTGGTTTGCATATAGACATCGCCGAGCTTCTGGCTTCCGAGCCAATCCTTCGGCTTGAGCATTGTATATCTTTGAAGCAGCTTTATCGCTTCCTGCCAGTTCCTTTCGCCGATGTAACCGTCGGCGCCGACAATCATGCACTTGGCGGCTTGCCTGTCCATCTTCAGACACGCATCTGTGGTTTGAATCACTTTCTTGAATTGCCCGGCCTTTATGTAGATTTCCGCCAATAGTGCATAAGTGTTAGGATTCTTCGGAGCAGCTTCCAAAATATTGGTAGCAACATCCACTTTCCCTAACTTTAACAGCGACCGAATATACAGTTCCGCAGTATCAGGATTGTTCCTGTCAAGATCATACGCTTTTTTCAGGTCCTTCTCCGCCGATTTGAAGTCGCCGGTGCGATAGGCTATTTTGCCGCAGATGGCATATATCCTCTGCTGAAAAACCTTCTCGGTTGCCACGGATTTGCCCTGGACGCAAAAATCTTCGGCTTTTTTCTGATCGCTCTTGTCTCTCCAGCGTGTGTAATAGAAATGCGTAAACTCGAAGAATATCGGGAACAATTCCTTGTCTCCCGACGCCAGGTCCGAGGATTCTTTCAACATACTGAGAAAATCCTCATCATTACCGAGTCCACGGTTAATCTTGGCTTCCAGATATACGGGGTAATACCAGTCCGGTCTTTCTTCCTGGAGTTTCTTTACGCATTCCTGCGCGTTGGTCCAGTCCTGAATGTTGACCATCCTCATACAATCCTTATACCGTTGTGCAAAGGATGTATCCGCAAACCACGCCAATAATAGGATCGGTAAAAGCGCTGCTATATAGATCTTAAGGGATTTATTCCGCATAATATTTCTACTCCAGCTCGGGTTATTTCTTAAGGCATCGTGAAATTGACGGTAACATTGCCGTACACTTCGACCTTCCTGCCGCTGAGGGTTGCAGGATTACATTTCCATTCTTTGATCGCATTCAGCGCCGCATCATCAAATCCAAATTGCTTTCCAGGCGAAGTGACCACCCGCGCATTCGTAATTCTGCCGTTGGTATCCCATACAGCTTGCACCACAACCACACCCCTGATTCTTGCCTTTCTCGCCAATTCCGGATAGATCGGAATAGGTTTATAGTAGCATTCCGGCAGCTTGACCTTGACGCCGTCGGCATTGATCGGTCCTTGATCGCCGCCCGGATCGAATACCCAATCTGCCTCTCCCAACGGACCTTCGGAGTTTTCATCCGCCCACTCATAATCGGATGCAGGCTCAGGCGCGTTCGGCGTTGGATCCGGAATAACCGCCGCTGTCGTCTGAATCATGACGCGCCGTACTTTCGGCTGATCCTTCTTCGGCGGGGGAGGTATGAATTGGGTTATGACGGTATCTTTATCCTTTAGATTACCGGCAACTTGCGCTGCCGCAGGAAAGACGATCCAAAAAAGAAGGGTATGAAAAAGAATCGAAATGATTAACGATTTCTTTAGCATAAGATTCTCTTTTCTGATACCCGTCATGAATGTCAAGCTCGATGCTCTGTCACTATGCTTTAAATGTACATCATCCATTTTCTAATCTCTCCTCCTTTCCTCTGATTATATGTTTCAGAATTATAGGAAAGGTTCCCTAAATTTTACTGCGGCCGATAAAGACTGGCCTCTTCACTTGTTGGAATCGTAATCTTGATCCGCTTTTTCTGGCTTTCGGGTTTATCCTTATTGAAATCACCCCAAAGCTGCTCTTCCGTTATTTTCACCTGATCCAGCAATTCCATCATCTTCTGGTAGTTCTGGTTTTCGTTGCAATCCACAATCACAGGTTTATTTTGGTTGATATTCAGCTTATCCTTGCAATATGGGACTACGTCCTGAAGACGTGATGGTTTGCCGTCTATCACCAACGAACCGGTTGGATCCACATAAAGGTAAATCGCGGGATTTTTTTTATCTTGTTCGGTTTGACTTTGCTGCATCTCAGGCACTTTGTAAAAAATTCCGCGGGTCATTGAGATTGCGGTGGTGAGCATGAAAAATGTGATCAACAAAAAAGCCACGTCCGCCATTGATGCAGTAGGGACGTCAGGATTTCTTTTGGTATTTCTTAAAAATTTCATATCCGCCTTACCCTTCTTTGCTCTTCGCCTGAGACAAGAAAACGATGTTTTTCACCGCGCTTGTGTTCTTTATGGCAGTATAAATCTTATCGACATAATAGTACGATACTGATTTATGCACCTTTAGCATGAACAGCTTGGTCGGATTCTTGTTAACCTGGTCGTATATCCAGGCTTCCAGGCGGTCAACAGGAAACGGATTATTTTTCTCCAGAGGTTCACTCAGGCGTGATCCATCACTGACTTTAAGAAATACCTGATCTCCTTCTTTAAATGCCACAATCCAAGCTGCCGTTGAATCTTCAACCTGGAAACGCATCTCAGTAAGGGGCAGCAACACGTTCGAGCGGTCCATCGGAAATGATGAAGTTACCATAAAAAAGGTGATCAAAAGAAAAGCGATATCTGCCATCGAAGCTGTAGGGACGTAGGCATCAATCTTCTTTGCTCTAAGTACTTTCATAGATATTCGCCTTTATCTCTTCTTTTGCATTTCTGCAAACGTCTCCAATAAAATCGTTGAACCGGTCTGCATTTCCAGAACGAATTTCGATACGCGAGCTGTAAACCAGTTATATGCAGTCAGAACAGGCAATGCGATTATAAGACCGGTAGCAGTAGTGATCAACGCTTCGGAAATACCTTTCGCTACGGCACCGGGGTCGCTCAATCCGGATCTCTGCAGTGCCGCAAAAGAGCCGATCATACCGGTAACGGTTCCGAGGAAGCCGAAGAGAGGAGCGATGTTCGAAACGGTTGCCAGCACTGAGAGGCCTTTTTCAAGGCGGAAGATTTCATGCTGAGCGGCGATTTCCATAGCTCTCTCGACCTCTTTCTCAGCTTCGCCATGACGGCTGAGACCGGCTTTCATAATATTTGCGATCGGTCCGCCATACTCTTCGCATAGGGCAATGGCTTCGTTTACGCTCTTCTTCTTGAGAAGAACGGAGCGGAAGTTCGTAAGGAACTCTTCCGTGTTTACCGCAGCTTTATTCAGCGCCTTCCATCTTTCAATAATGTAAGCGATTCCGGCGATTGCGCAAGCCAGCAAAGGCCACATAGTAATTCCACCATCTTTAAAGTACTGATATAGTGTTCCTGTCCACGATAACATATCTAACTTAACCTCCTCTTAAGTTAATTTGCCACGGTGATCCTTCAATCAAGCATTCGAGCTGGTTCGTTACTTCCGGCCTCGCCGATAATCCTGCGCTGAAATGCTTTCTGAAAGCCACACCAATTTTCAATAAGCGGAAAATTCTCCCTCACATTTTGAAGTCTGTCAAGTGTATTCATAAAATAAAGTCCACACAGCCTCCATCAAATTCTTGCTCATATATAGAGATTGGACAGCTTTTAAGGATTTTTGTTCCATTTCCTGACAATAATAGAAAAATGATAATCCTTTCCGAATATCGGTTTTCAATTCTTGTGAACTTGACCACTTGAAATTGTGAATTTTTCCTCTAAAATTCTTATATCAATCGAGGGAAAAATGAAAAAAGGGGTGGACATCGATAAAAAGCGTATGGAATTTCTTCCCCATTTCGGACGCGACAGTAAAAACGGATGGATCAGAATAGACATGGAAGGCGTAATACTTGAGGAATCTTCTTATTTATTTATCAATCTCGACGATATCGAAGAACTCACCAGGATTCCTCTCAATGAGATCACACAGGATATAAGGGAGAAATGGGATAAGGAGCGTCCGCCGATACTCGCCGAAAATGGAGCAATGGATGATATCGAGTATCTCGACGTAGGAAAGGTTAGGCTTCCCAAGTCGAAGAAGGGCGAATAATATACTTGTCCAAGAAGACCATACACCGGGTCGAAAACCAATAATCTTTTTAACGTCATAATTTAAACACCCTTTTTCGAAGCTGGCGTTTATTACAACCTAAAAATTTATTTAAAAAGAAAATGTGGAATGATGAAAAAGAAATTATTCTCGCTAATTCTTGTCATTTTGTCTTTGACCCTGCTTCTTCCGGGCCAACAAGATCCACCGGCTTGGGATTGTTGCGCCTTGATATGGTCGGCAGGCTGCAACCTGGGCTGGGGGACAGCGCTTATATCCAACACACGGATCAGGATGAGATGGGACCCCGCTGACCAGGCGATGGTTGATCTTCTGAACAGGGCGGCGGAATCCGTCCTCGGGGCGCATCGAGCCTGTTCGGCGATGAATATGGCGTGGGACAATGCCACCGGCAAAGCCCAGTGGCTTTATCAACTAAGAGATACCTTCATGGCCAAACCGGATAATTACACCCGCAACAACCCACTCTACAACCTGGAAAATTCATATAATTGGGGCGATGAACTGAAACGTCAGGTCTATTACGATTCATCGGGCTTCAGGCAGGAAACTAACTTCCCGACATGCGCAGAAAAGTATTTCAAACTTGGATATCTGATCTCGAAGGCGATACAACATTATAGACAGGCGGATGAAGCCATCAGATTTGGACGAAACGACTGGTATAATGAAATCTCGATGGCGAACTCGAATCTCATGGGAGTCTCCACTGTCCTCGATGAATATTGGCTTGTGCAGACCGGGCCCTGCGTTGATATTTCCAACCTGCAGCCCCATCAGAGAATTTACAATGTTTACTCGACGGCGGTAAATCCGCAAAATATCCAGACCCAGATCGCAGCCATTGATGCTATTTGGCGTGATCTTGCAGATGCTTTTTTTAATTTCTGCACAGGCTCGCCGCGGCAGGGACAGGCCAGTGGAGGGAATGCCGCAGGGGTAAATATCCAAAATGCTCAGCCGCATCATTTCGTGGGGACATATGATTATTCAGATCCTTCGAGAACTTATAGCCAGTTCCATGGAACCCTTTATCTTTATGACGACGGCAGGCTCGAAAATGATGAATACCTGGACGGTACTTATTCCAGAAACCGAGGGAGATGGACCTACGATCAAAATAATATGACACTGACATTCGATTGGGAAAGCAATGCGTTTTTCTCAGGACCTGTCAGCGGCAATACGAACGATTTCACGATCAGCGGCAATTGGAGCAACGGAACTGCCGGACAGATGAGGTGTGTCAGAAAATAGTTCTTTAAGATGGTTGATAGGCGGATTTCTTTATAATAGACGGCAGATCAATCTTTATTTTCTCTTCCAGATCGTGCCCTGCTGCGTATCCTCCAGGATGATTCCGCTCTCAAGCAATTCATTTCTGATTCTGTCCGCCGAGGTCCAATCCCTTGTTTTTCTTGCCTCTTCCCTGCAGCGGATCATATCGTCAATCCATACGGGATCGAGGGCACTGTCGGTGTCTTCACTTAGGACATCGAGAATCGAATCCCACTTCACGAGAAGGTTAAGAGATTGAAGCCTCCCCGTTTCGGTCAATGCGCCGTGATCCAGCATTGTGTTTATATTGCGGATGAAGGTAAAGACCTCGCCCAGCGATCCGGATATATTCAGGTCGTCCTCAAGGAAAGCCTTGAACGACTTCGCGGCTTGCTCGATTGTCTCGGTCGTTTTTTCTTCATCGCCGTCTTGTGATCTTTCCCTTTCCAGCCGCCGCTTGAAATCCCTCAATCTTTCGACCGCCGAATCCGCCTGCGCCACACCTTCGAAAGTGAAATTCAACGGAGACCTGTAATGCGAAGAAAGCAGGAGGTATCTTATGGAGACCGGGTCCAAACCTTTTTCCAGGAGGAAATTTATCGTATATGTGTTGCCGAGAGATTTGCTCATCTTCTGACCGTCAACCTGCAGATATGCGCAGTGAAGCCAGTAGTTCACAAACCTGACGCCTGTCGCTCCTTCGCTTTGCGCGATCTCGTTCTGGTGGTGCGGAAATATGAGGTCTATTCCGCCGCTATGAATGTCAAAATGCTCCCCAAGATATTTCATGCTCATCGCCGAGCATTCGAGGTGCCAGCCCGGCCTGCCGGCTCCATACGGGGTATCCCATGCCGGTTCATCATCCGTCTTCTTTGCCTTCCACATGACAAAATCCTGGGCGTTCTCTTTGTCGTATTCATCCTGGTCAACTCTCGCCCCTGCCTTGAGCTGGGATGTCTCTATCCCGGCGAGCGCCCCATAATCTTTGAATTTAGCGATGTCGAAATAGACCGAGCCATCCCGCCTGTATGTAAATCCTTTTTGTTCGAGCCTTTCAATGAGAGCCGACATTTCTTTTATATGTTCGGTCGCCCGGGGATACATGTCTGCCTTTTGTATCCTTAATACGTCAAGATTATCAAAAAAGGCTTCGATATATTTTTCCGTGTAGTCTTTGATGTTCACCCCGGCTCTGGCTGCGGCGGCTATAATCTTGTCCTCCACATCCGTGATATTCATCACATGCCGGACTTTAAAGCCGCTGAACCTTAAAAACCGTTTCAGTACATCCGTAAAAATATTAGCCCTGAAGTTTCCTATATGGGCATAATCATATACGGTCGGCCCGCAGGAATACAAACCCACCTCTCCTTCGCGTATCGGAACAAATTCCTCGAGTTTCCTGCCGTATGTATTGAAAAACCTGATCATTTTATTCTTTCCGGGTTAAAGCCCGAGCTCCTCAGCTTTAAACCGCATTCCCTCTATGCAGATGGTTACGAATTCTTCCAGCTCGAGACCGAGCTCCGAGCATGTTTGAATGTGTTCCCTGTTGGCTCCCGCGGCAAAGCTTTTTTCCTTAAAGCGCCTGAGGACAAAAGAGGCATCAACGGCGGAGAGCTTTTTCTCCGGATGCATCAGAACAGCTGCAACAATTAAACCTGATAAAGGGTCCGATGCGAAAAGCGCGCGGTCCAATCTGGTCTCGATCGGGACTTTATGATTATGAGCGCGGACTGCGTGAACCATAGCAGGGGAAAATCCATGAGCTTCGAGCATCTGCGCGCCTTTTTCCGCATGAATCTTCGGATCGCCTCCGGTCTCTTCATAATCAATATCGTGAAGAAGGCCGGTTAAGCCCCAGAGCGCATCGTCCTCGTTAAAACGTTTTGCGAGTCCGATCATCTCCCCTTCAACGGCTATACAATGCTTTATCATATTTTTATTCTTCAAATGCTGTTTCAACAGCGCCAGAGATTCCTCACGATTCATCGCTTTTTCTTCTCCCTGTGTAATTGATGCAATTTAACCTTTTTCTGGAAGGAATAATATGCAAGGCTCCGCGAAATCACAAGTCCGGGAAAACCGTCGAGAATCCCCAATCTGAAGAAATAAATATTCATGAAAGTCGCTGCCGGGGATGTAATTATATTCAATATCCCTGTCTTTCTTCCAGCTCTGAAAGCGTCCAACGCCCAGAGCGAAGAATACCGGTTCAGTTTCTCAGTTTGATCCGCGATATCTTTATAGGTGAAATGGATCAAATCGTTATTCAAACGCCCGACTTTTCCTTCAACTTCGACTCTTTCATGGACAAGCCCCCCCGTCCAGGCACTTTTATTTTTCCTGAACAACCTAAGCTGATAATCGGGATACCAATGACAATGCCTGATATATCTACCAAGAAATCGCGCGCGGCGGGGAATACAGTACCCATCCATATCCGTGCCGGTCTTTATTAAATATTGAATCTCCTTTTTCAGTTCCGGCGTTACCCTCTCGTCTGCATCGAGGCTCAGAATCCATTCGCCTCCGGCCTTTTCGTTCGCCCAGTTCTTTTGCGCAATGTATCCATCCCATTTTTTTTTATATGTTTTGGCCCCAGCTGCTTTTGCGATCTCCACAGTCCTGTCAGCGCTGCCGCAATCCACGACAACCACTTCATCAGCCCAGGAAACTGACTTGACGGCGTCCAGGATATTTTCTTCCTCGTTCAGGGCTATGATGACTGCGGATATTTTAGGATGCTTCATTATATCTTTGCTTTTTTCACTCGGGCTCTTTCCCGTTCATTGATCCAATAATTTTCTATACAGGTCCAAAACACGATTTGCAGCATGTTTAATGCTGAATTTATTTGCCGTATCCTCAACATTATTTCTCACAACCTCTGCCTGCTCGGAAGGATTTTCCTTAAAATGGGAAATCAACTTGAATGCGCTCTCGGGGCTTTCAACATCGTAGAAAAGTCCGTTCCTTTCATTTACGAACATTTCTCTGATCGAAGAAAGATTGGGAGATACGACGGGTTTTCCAACCGCCATCGCTTCCAGAACGGAATACGGCACCATATCTTCGAAAGTCGGATGGAAATAGATATCCATCGCTGCCAACACCTGCGGAATATCGTCTCGGAAACCGGTAAACAAGGTCTTTTTATACAATCCGCGGCCTTTGAGAGAGCTTTCGAAAGCCGCTCGTTGCTTTCCTTCCCCGACGATCAGAAACTCGATATCGCCATAATTTTTCACAATCAATTCAATCGTATCCGCCCAAAGCCGATAATTCATCGTTTCGTCAAGCCTCGCTACGGTGCCCAGCAGCATTATCTCCGGCGGGATATTGAACGCCGAAAGAATCGGCCGGGGCGAAATCGTTTGATTGAATCTCAAAGCGCTTACCGGTTTATTGATAACTGATACCTTGTCGATCGGAAAAGGTATGTCATACGCGAAATTCTTCTCCCTGTTCGTCGAAGCAATCAACATATCTCCGCATTTCAGTTTATTCTGAAAAGGAAATCTCCTTTTCTGCCAATCATATTTATGCAAGTCAACAACGATCCGAAAAGAATGCCTTCGGGAGGTTTTCGCACTCGGAATCAGATAGAAGGAATCGTTGTCATGAAAATGTAAAATCTGCGCGCCCACTTCCGCGGCATATTTTAAAACCTTATTTGATGTCAGCTTTTTGCTGTTCTTATGATTGACCCGCCGGATTTCAGCCAGTTTTCCAATCTGCGATGCTTCGGATGTAATCAGATAGTTTTCATTCAACCCCGGATTCAGAGCCTTTATCAGATCCACGGTATATGAGGATCTTCCGCCCTCCTCTTTGTTATCAGCAATATGTAATACTTTTATTTTATCATCAGTCATAATCCCGATTATAACAAATCGCAATTTTAAATCCAAAAAGAGCATTCAAAGATATAAGATAAGATTCCCTGTATATTTTTATTTGGAATCTAAATAGCAAGAATTTAGAGACGCGGAAGAATTCATCCTTTTTTAAACACACTGTTATAAGTTGCCAAATTTTCTTCAAACCAAAAAAAATTTTCATTATACCGTCGGGAAAACTCAGGGATTAACTTTTGCTAATTAAATCAATATTTTTCCTGTGTTGAAAATATTGCTTTATTCGCTGATTTATGTTATCTATAGAAACCTTTAAAAACAGGAGTCATACCTAATGGCGGATGAATACAAAGATACCGGGGGGATAAGCTGGGTAACCGTAAAAATTAAAACCTTGATCATATGGACATCTATCATCTTATTATTAGGCGGTGGCACCGCAGCGGTACTATATTATAAATTGGTCCTATCATCGCCTGAAAAAAAAGCCGCCGAAGCCATTGTGGAAGCCAAGTCCCAGCTTCAAAAACTAAGCCAGCATGACAAGTGTATACCTGAATTATTGGAGTCTCCTTCGGATCTTCTTGATGAGGCCGAAAAGGCTTACAAAGAAGAAAAGTATATAGTGGCAAGGGAAAAAGCCGAAGAATCATTCGATGACAGCAAATCGGAGCTCGAAAGATTGATCGCAGCCGGCGCTGGCCATAAAAGCACGAGATTCATTTCAATAGAAGGAGTCGTCCAGGTAAGAAAGAAAGGCAAAAATGAGTGGATTGAAGGAAAAGATCGAATGCAGTTGTATGCCGGTGATTACGTCAAGACAGGTAAAAACAGCGGCGCCTGGATTATGCCGTTTGATGGATCCAGGTACTTTATAAAAGAAAACTCACTTGTCCTTATCGAGGAAAGCTATGAAGACCCGGCGACAAAAAGGGCTGAAATCTCCATCAAGATAGATGACGGCAATGTCAATGTCAGCACGGTTAATTCCCCCATTCCCGGTTCCAGCACTACCGTAAGCACTCCGTCGGCAAAAACCGTCTTCAATGAAAAGGCTGATAGCACAATCAGCTATAATAAAGACAGGGACGAAACCAGCGTTTCAATCTATACCGGTCGGGCGAATCTGAAAGTCGGCGACCAGAACATTAACCTCACGAAAAATGAAAAGATAAACATAGAAGCCGACGAGAAGATCAGCGCAAAGATAAAGCTCTTGCCGTCACCCTCGCTCATTGCGCCGCCGCACAGGGAAATCTATGAGCTTGAAGAAGCCAAAGAGAAAGTGATTACTTTCAGTTGGGTGGACGTGGACGGCGCAGATGAATATGCGCTTGAAGTGGCGGGCAATCAAATGTTCCTGCGGCCTATTACCCAGTGGACCAAAAGAACCACGCTCAATCTCAGGGGTTTCGACCATGGAGATTATTTTTGGCGCGTGATTGCCTCGAAAGAAAAGAGGACAAATTCCTCGAAACCCAGCGATATTCTGAAGTTCACATTGAGAAAAAAATCCCTTGTTGATATTGATGACAAGACTCCTCCGCCGATTGAGATTTACAACGCCTATCCGCTCGGAGAATACTACCTTATCACCGGAAAAACCGAGCCGGGCGCGACTTTGACTGTGAACAACCATCCCTGGGATCTGCAAAGCGATGGGAGTTTCAAAGACCTTGTAATGTTGAAGGATTACGGTGTTAATATCATCGTCTTTCGCTCCATTGATGCAGGCGGTAACGCGTCCGTGAAGAGATTGAAGCTTGAGCTGAAATAGCCCCCGTATAGTTCTTCAGCGCTGATTCAACATAGTATCAAATATTCGTTTCTTATTTTATATACTCCCCCCGATATAAAACGGCGGGTGTGAAAATTACAAATTTATCACGTTACATTTTTTCGGCAATCGCCTTTCCAATTTCAAGGCTGGTGGCTTTTCCGCCCATATCGTAGGTCCTGATTTTTCCCTTTTCAACCACTTCCATCACAACCCTCTCGACTGTATAGGTCGTATCTTTCTTGCATATTCGAACCTGGCGCGGGTGGTTATAGAGGATTGGCGGAAGGAATACAACGAACTGAGACCTCACAGCGCTCCGGGTTCTGCGACTCCTTCCGCACTTCTCTACGCGCCCGAAGGCTCCGTTCGCCCGGCCTGTCCTGCGCTACGATGCGGTACTCTCTGCGCCTCCGGGTGTTGCTGTTTAAAAGAAATAAACTAACATTTAAAGCAGCCCAGAAACCGGGGGCTCGCTATCCCGAAGAGCTCCGTTTCTCACCGAAAACAGATATCGTACGCGGAGATCGGTTCCCAGGACGGAAGCAGAGTATCTTCTGTGTTTATTATATATTTATGGAATTGGCATTTTACGAGATACCAATTACCGCTCAAGGAAATAAAGAGATTAGGTTAATTTTTAGCTGTTTCCTTTTTCTTGAAATGGGTTATACCAGTAAATATTCCATATATTCCGCTTAGAAACAGGAATACTGCTATTATAATATATAGGGTTTTTTCTGAGTACAGGATATTGTAGATGCCGATGTATAATAGATAAACTCCAAAGAATAAATAGAAACCGAGCCATGGAACTTTTATCAGCAGGCATATTAGACTGATGACAATTATTACAATGCTTAATGCCAAAGTGAAATACAATAAAAACTCCGGGGCATTGATTTCAAATTGAATAATAGAATTGTCTTCACTTACTAGCCCAATAATCATCAGAGAGAGAAATGCATTTATACAAGCCCAAAACAATCCCCATTTTGCCCAGCTTTTAATTTCTTTAGTTAAATCTTCTTTTTTTTCCATAACATTTTCCTCCAATGTTTATAAAGGTTTGAGTATTACCTAAAAGTTATTTGGACACCGTTTAAAATTTTACTATTGATCCGTATTTTGTCAAGGTTGTCTGATTAGCGGGTTTTTACAATTATCCTGCCTGTTCAAGTCCTGACACGCCATTAGATATTAAAACTGGCCTGACCCCCTTGGCCTGACCCCTTAAAGCTGGACTACCTTGAGTGTTAGAATCATTTAAAGAGAGGTAGATCCAATAAAGTAAATGCGGAGCATTCTGTAAAAGCGTTTCAAGGTTGAGGAGATCTTCAGGATTCTCCGGGAATGCGAAGGGGGTTTGGCCGGAATCGAGGTATGGCGCAAACATAATATATCCGAGCAGACTCTATACCGCTGGAAACGAAAATACGGCGGGATGGAGTTATCCGAGGCTAAGCGGATGAAAACCCTTGAAGACGAGAATTTGCGTCTCAAGCGTAAAGTAGCCGATCTGGTTCTCGAGTGCGATATACTTCGCGAGGCGAACTCAAAAAACTAAAGAGGGAGCTCTTTGGAAGTCTGCAGGAAGCGCGCTTAGTTATAGAGGATTGGCGGAAGGAATACAACGAACTGAGACCTCACAGCGCTCTGGGTTATGCGCCTCCCTCCGTATTCTCTACGCACCCGAATGCTCCGATCACGCAGCCTGTCCCGCGCGCCGATGCGGGATTCTCTGCGCCTTCGGGTGTTGAATGTTTAAAAGAAATAAACTAACATTCAAAACAGTCCAGAAATCGGGGGCTCGCCACCAGGATAACCATTATTTTAACTTCTAACCAGTTTATTTTTTAGAAAAGTTGAAGTATAAACCTACCGTTTTAGTGGGTGGCGGATTTCCCTCCCAGAAAATATAAATGTTACAATCATTATCAACTGTCATAAAAGGATAGCCTGCCGAACCATCAGAAAAATTAGTAATATTAGCAGGCGTAGTCCAGCTGGTACCATTATTAATAGAGCGACAGAAGAAGAGATTCTTTCCTTCATACCATACAACATTTATGTTACCCAACCTGTCTATAACAATTTGCGGTGCAGTAGAGTTGTTCACATTATTTGATAAATTCTGCGGAGAAGACCATGAAACACCTTTATCTGTCGATTTTCTGTACCATATATTTGGACTTGATACAGGACCAACCGGCATTACGGTATGTATATTGCCCTGGCTATCGAGCGCTATCGCGGGTCCATGGGCGTTGTTACCCATTTCAGGAGTATTCAACTTCAAAGGTTGACTCCAAGTTGTACCATTATTTAATGAACTCAGGAAGTATATTTTGTAATCATCTTTAGACCAATCCTCAATAAGAAGATAAATAGTTCCATCATTCGCGATTGCCATCTTTATCATTTTAAAAATGCCTGAGAAATCCTGAATAACTTTCGGGATGCTCCAGGTATTACCTTTATCAGTCGATCTGCTGTAAGATAAATAGTCTGAGTAGGTCTTCAAATCATAGTATGACCACAGCATATTAAGATATCCATTATTATCAATAACGAATGCTGATTTAACTTCATATTCTATATGTTTTGAACTATCTGATTGTGCGATGGTGTTTGTAGTAGCACTCCAGGAGTTGCCATTATCGCTGGATGTGCGAAGCAATAAGTCAGTATCACCACTACCCCACAGCCATGATACATATATCATCCCGGAACTGTCTCTTGCAATAAATGGACAAAATGAATATGTATTTATGTACCATGCTTCTGGATAGGTTATATTTAATCTCTGGGACCAGGTAACACCGTAATCCGAGGACTTGCTGAAAAATATATCATACCGATCATCGGCAGATACCCAATCATGCCAAACAAGGTAAATGTTTCCTGATTCATCAACAACACTATGTTGGTGCTCATAACCGCCGGGAACAGATCGGAACTGATTAAACTCAGGATTACTTAGTACTGTGAAAGTTGCGGGGCTTGAATCCCCGCCTTCTGACGATGGATTTCGCACGATTACTGTTATGGATTTATTCTGGATATTATAAAATTCGGGATGTTGTGATGACTCAAGAGATACCAGTTGAATTTCAGACGTATCTATCTGACAGGTAAGTTGAGTGGAACTATCAAACGTTGTTTGTTTCTCGACATTGTTGAAAACAATCACTGATTTAGCACTGAAGTTGGTCCCATTTACAGTCAATGTAAACGCGGGTATATTAGCCGCTTTGGAAGAGGGTGCGAGAGATGTGATTGTTGGAGCAGAAGAATTATCATTATTATTATCGCCGTCACTTGCACAATAATTAAAGGTTAATATAAATGTTGTCACTATTAACGATAGAATTAATCTTCTCATCATTGACCTCCTTCTTATAATTTGAAGTATTGAGTAAGATAATTAAATTTCCAACATACACATAATCTCAAACTCATAAGGTGGCTCTTATGTCAAATATAGTACATCTGCATATGTAATGTCAAGAGTTTTGAGCATCTCCCGATTTTAGTTGAGATTTTAGAGACGTTCCTTTCTCTTTATGTTAAAAATGGATTTGTAAGTATTTAACAATTAAAAGAGAAAGGAATTAAATGAAAGTACATTCTAAACGGAAAAGGCATTCAAGCCGACAAAAAAATAACGGGGATAATCGAAACAGCTGTTTTTAATTGCTGCTGGCGACTGTTGATATTGAGGCGTTGTTGCGGGAGAACCTTCACGGTTTTTCGGTGGACTTTGCGCTCATTCTTGTGAGAGAGCTTCTCGAGGATGAACTCCGTGAACGTTGCGGCGGCCGGACGATATGCGGCTTAGATGGCGCGCGGCGGGACTGCTGGAGGCCGAGCGCAGATTCAGGAGGGTCAGCGGATACAAACAACTCAATCAGCTTGAAACGGCTCTCCAAACAGCTTTCACCAGGAAAAGCCTTGATCCTGATACCTGGGCGGCTTAAGATGAAAACGAAAGGGATTCTTATCAATTTACAGAATGCCCCGCATTTATAGAATGCTCCGCATTTATAGAATGCTCCGCATTTCAACTATAAGAGGGACATCCTCCCCGTATTCTATCTTGATATTTATATTAACTGTTTTTTATGAGAGTATAAAACTATCAATTCAAATATTCGTATTGATACAATGATCGGGAATTTTTGCAGATTGATGCGGTTATTAGCAGAGTAAGGAGGATCGATGTCAATTAGCGCAATTCAAATCAACGAAATCACGAAGCAGTTCGACAAGACGCTGGCTGTAAGCGACCTGAGCATGGAAGTCCCTGCCGGCGTGATCTACGGCTTCCTGGGGCCGAATGGAGCCGGAAAAACCACGACCATACGGATGATGCTGAATATCATTTATCCGGACAAGGGGGGGGTCAGCCTCTTCGGTCACGCGCTCGACGAGGAAGACAAGAAGAAAATCGGCTACCTTCCGGAGGAACGCGGTCTTTATCCCAAGATGACCGTGGATGAAACGCTGAAGTATTTCGCCCGCCTAAAAGGGATGTCCGCCAAAGATGCGTCAAAAGCCATTGATACCTGGCTCGAAAAAATCAATATGAAGGAACACAGACAGAAGAAAGTCAACGAGCTGTCCAAAGGTATGCAGCAAAAGATACAATTCGTCGCCACGGTTCAGCATGACCCGGAACTGCTCATCCTCGATGAACCGTTCGCCGGTCTCGATCCCATCAACGTTATGCTCATCAAGGATATAATCCTTGATATGAATAAAAAGGGGAAAACTATTATCTTCTCGACCCACCAAATGGAACAGGTGGAAAAATTATGCGAGTACATCTGCCTGATAAATAAAGGGAAGAAAATAATAGACGGAAAACAACATTCCATCAGGACTGAATACGGCAGAAATTCGATTACCCTGGAATTCGATGGAAACGGATCTTTTTTGGAAAAACATTCGTCTGTCGCTAACATACATTTATATCCGAGGAAAGCTGAAATCGAGCTGAAACCTCAGTTCACACCCTCCGCATTCCTAAAGGATATCGTGAATAAACTGGAAATAACTAAATTCGAGCTTCGCGAAGCTTCCGTGGAATCCATCTTTATCAGATTAGTGGGGGAGAGCAATGAATAAAGTATATACAATATTATCCCGTGAATATCTGAACATCGTGAAGAAAAAGTCCTTCATCATCTCGGCGATATTAACGCCCGTCTTAATGATCGGCGCTATGTTGATACCGGCCTTTTTCGCCGAAATGACGGTGATCAAGGAGAGAAGGATCGCCGTGATTGACGGCACTTCGTATGTCCTCAACGACCTCATTCAGAGCCGAAAGACCTTTATCGTGCTCGTGGATTTGCTTGACCAACAGAAAAAGGCCGCGCAAAGCGGCAAGTCTTTAAGCGCCGAAGCGGAAAAGATGGGAATGCCCTCCGGCCAACTTGGAAAATTCCTGCGCGAGATGAGCGAACAGATGATCCGCTCGTTCGCCGCCATCAATTTTCAAAAAATAGAAGTAACGCCGGAGACGTGGGAAACGGTCAGGAAAGAACAGTTTAATAATATCAGGAAAGAAGTCTTCGATGTCCTCCTCATAATACCGCCGGATGTGGAGACAGGCAGGGTGGCCGAATACTACGCCCGATCGTCGGGAAATTTCGATGAAACCCGTCTGCTGGAACACTTCATCACGGAAAGCGTTGTCTCCAAACGGCTTTCCCAGGAAGGCTTCGATCCCATAAAGATCAAGTCGTTGTCGGTCCCGGTATCATTGAAAACCAGCGACGTTACCAAAACGGGGATTAAATCATCCAACTTTCTGACCAGTTACCTCGGCGGGATTATCTTTGTTATGCTGATGTTTATGGCGGTTTTCTCCACAGGCCAGCAGCTTATGAGAGGCGTCCTCGAGGAAAAGAACAACCGGATAATTGAAGTCTTGCTCTCGTCTCTTAAAGCAAGCCAGCTGATGACCGGAAAGATCATCGGCCTCGGTGCGGCAGGACTGACCCTTGTCGTCATATGGATCATCGCCGGCCTGGTCGGAATGAAACTCTCCGGCGGCCTGGGAGTCTCATTCGATATGTCCCTGCTGTGGTATTTTGCGATTTTCTTCATCCTCGGTTATCTCCTCTACTCGACGTTTATGGCGATACTCGGGGCGGTTATGAATTCCGAGCAGGAGGCTCAGCAGTTCATCTCGATCATCTCGATATCGCTGATCTTTCCTGTATTTTTAGCGATGATGATAATGAAAGACCCCAACTCCACGCTTTCGACGATCCTTACGATGATACCAATCTTCACGCCGACAATGATCATTTTCCGTTCGGCCATCACGCCGGTGCCGTTTGTGGAAATAATAATCGCCACACTGCTGCTCATAATTTCAATCTGGCTGATGATATTGCTCACGTCGAAGATATTCCGTGTCGGGATTCTGATGTACGGTAAAAAGCCGACATTCAAGGAGATCGTCAAATGGATGAAATATAAATAAAAGCAATCAATCATCGCCGTTCTAAGGGACTGTCTTATAAGAGAGATTCTCAGGCTTCAGCTGTCATCGCTTATCCGTCATACCGGACTTGTTCCGGTATCTCATAGAGATGCAGTGGCATAGAATCCTGAAAAGAGCCGAGGATCAATGATACAGATTCGTTTTTGCCTCTTTTCGACATATGGGATAGTCCCTTTTCTTTTTGCGATTGACATAATAGATCTGAAAAACTATGAAAACCGGACCCCGCCGCTATGCCTGATAACCCGCATCCTGTTCCAAGATAACAATTCGCTTCCCAATGATCTTTATCAAGCCGTTGGATTCCATCTCTTTAAGAGCCCTGCTCACCGATTCCCTCGTGGTGCCGATCCTTATAGCGATCTCCTGTTGAGTCGGCCTCGTAATGATTATCTCCCCTCCGGCCGTTTTCTCCCCCTCTTCCATCGCCAGGTCCATCAGGAACCGCGCCACCCTTCCTGAAACATCGAAAAGCGCGAGGCTGCTCTCCTGTCTCGCCGCTTTCTGCAAACGGAATATCAACTGCTCGATCAATTTTTCATAAACGCTCGGGTTTTTCGACAGGAAGTTGATAAAATCGGCACGATGGAAAACCAATAATTCCGTGTCGCGGATCGCAACAGCATTGATTGGTTGGCCTTTCTCTCCTATGAGAGAACCCTCGTTGAAAAAATCGTTCTTTTTATGAATCGAGAGGACATGCTCCCTGCCGTCCTTCGACGCGGCGGTGGTCTTTACCTCTCCCCTGGCGATAATATAAATATTGCCGGATTTTTCATCCTCTCCGAGGATAATGCCCCCTTTTTTATGCGCAGTCCGTCTTGCAATTGCGGCAAGCTGCTCGCATATCTCTTCATTCAATCCGCTGAAAAGCGGTAACTTGACCAAAATGTCCTTGAAATTCATATTTCTTCGTCGTTAAGCTTTAGCTATTTCTATAATACGCAACAGGTATTTAACCTTATTCCTTCTGAGATTATATTCCGTACCACGAAAGAAAGACAGTCCTGTCGCTTAAGAAAGCCGATGCCTTATGTGTTACCTGAATCAAGATCGAACAGCGCGGATTGAAGGCAGTAAATCGCCGTTAAATTGTTAAAGAAAATCCTCCTCTTTTGGCTAATAATGACCTGAGGCAGGCATTCATTAGAAGCAAGAGAAGTTTCCCTTTCTCTGGAATGCTGCTCTGTTAATAACTATGGATCTCCTAGTACAGATTATGTAGCAGTAAAAGTATATTAAATTAAAAAAAGAAAAAATTAGAATTTTGATCCAGGGGGAACACTAGATACTAACCAAATTGCTGTTGCTCCAAGTGGATTTAATCCAGCATAATCTGTTCCATAATTCTCAATTATCGCACTTAATTGACCTTCCCAGTCATGCCTTGCTCCTAATGCAGGAATAAATTCTTCTAGCACCCCCCCCCTGACTGAGCTATAAGGAATTTTTAAATGACTGTCTAATACAGTATCTCCACTCATGTCCTCTCCATGTGAATACTGATATAAATAATCTCCAACTTTTACTTCCCATCCCTGTACACCGTTTAATTAATCGGCGTTAACAATATTTGGTCTTATTCTGTTTCTTGTTGCCTTAGGTATGATTAAGTTTGCAATTGTAGTATAGTTATCAACTGTTTGTGCAGGAATTTCTCCGTTTGGTATTGGAGATTCAGGATCAGTTGATACAGCAACCAATGTATTTTTATTGGTTTCAAGTCTTTGTGTATTTCCATAATTTTCGTTCTGGAATATATGTCTGTACTTTTCCCTGTCAACACTTAAAGGGACTACATAGCAATTGTATGTTTTCTTGTCATTTTCCTTTATTTCAATAGCATACTTAGTTCCATTTAAGTCAGTATGTGTAACATAATTATCATTTAGATCTTCGATTATGCTCATCTGTTGATGTGAATCTGGAGCGTCTGCATCAAGTTGATATATTCCTTTTGGAACGCTAACCTTGATTATTCCAGCTGTGCTGTCTAAGTCACCATCAGCATTATCAATAGTATTATAAGCTGTAGGCTGTCCATCAGATGTTTTGACTATTAGTCTAGCCCCGCTTGTATCATAAGGAGTTACAACTTCATTAAGAGTTTCTATCCTTCCATTGTAGTTTTCTGCAACGAGTTGTGTATTTACGCTTTTAACATTAGCTGTGATAAACTGCTCTGGTACTTCGGGAGTTACACCATTGTCGCAGGCAGTGTTAACTAAAGGCATAAACGCCATTCCAGCGCTTAAAATAGCACGAATTCCTTTGTCTTTGATATCTTTACCGACTGTTTTAACATCTTCCGCAAAGTAGCCAAGATGTTTTTCAAATGCCCTTATTTTTTTGATCTCGAAAAGAGTAAATTTATGTCTCATTTCGATTACCCCTTTTAAATATTATATCTTTTACAGTGACAAACTCAAACATACTTTTATTTATCAGTATTGTGGGAACCATTCTGTGGGAGCGGGCCACGCCCCGCGATGAAAAAAATGCCTGTTATTCTCCGGGCTGCTTCGAAGGGCTGCGATGGGGAATCTTCATTATAGTTTATAAAATGATATTAATCGGAACCGCTTCGAGGGGCGAAAGTGGAAAGTGCTTAATAAATTCTTTCAGGGTTTTTATTGGCGAGTTTGATTCGAATAATAAGATTATCATTCTCGGGTATTCTTCGAAGAGCTACGATAGAGCGGAAAAAAATGTCGTTAAATTGTCCATGTATAGTCCTCCTCCTAATGTCTAATAATGCTTTTTGGCATTAATATTGAGATCTAAGAGAAGGAGGACAAAATGAAGCAATATGATTATTACATTGGTTTGGA